>Ga0190313_1000089_pt1 | contig 57560 bp, 54 predicted proteins | sample 4870071011_MG_FD_169989 | JGI IMG/M metagenome (GOLD analysis project Ga0190313, IMG submission 169989) | Hydrothermal vent sediment bacterial communities from Southern Trench, Guaymas Basin, Mexico - 4870-07-10-11_MG | ecosystem: Environmental > Aquatic > Marine > Hydrothermal vents > Sediment ...
TGGAGGAGAATATTGATGAACATGATGAGTGATCCTTATGGGTATCTGAAACAGTATTTTCTCCGGAATCTCAGTGAAAGTGGATTTTCATCCGATAAAAGGCGATTCGGATGGAAGATAAGGCAGAGAAGAGAAGACAGGAGAGAGATGGCTGTTTTCGCTATAGGTGTCCTTCATAATGTTTTCAGTGTGAGGGGGGTCGGATAGTTTTGTCCCAATGCCCATCAGACCCAAAAGATTATTAAATGGTGGAAGTATACTCGAACCATGTCTTTCGGCAGAAGAATCCATATATGGGATGAAACAATGCGGGGCGGCGAACAGACACCAGGAGTTGTTTTCTCAGTTAGAGATAAAATAGATATAGCTCAAATTCTGGACGAATCTGGAGTTTCTGTCATAGATGCGGGTTTTCCAATAATGTCTGCAGGAGAGCAGGAAGCCATAAAAGAGATTCTCGGCATGGGTCTCAAAGCCGAAATAGGGGTCACCGTAAGGCATTTGAAAAGCGATATAGATGCTGCCATTTCTCTCGATGTCGAGAACATCTATCTTTTCCACACTACAAGCGACATACATCTTAAGCACAAGGACAGAGTGGGCAGGGAAGAGGCAAAAATAAGGACCATAGGGGGCATAGATTATGCCAAGACCCACGGACTGAATGTCACATTCATAAGCGAGGACACCATGCGCTCTGACCCATCCTTTGTCGAAGACATGGTCTCGTCGGCAATCGAGCACGGTGCGGAGAGGATAATACTCTGCGATACATCAAGCGTAGCGGCACCGGAGCACATAAAGGCAGTTTTTGAGAGATTCATATCGAAGTTCAAGGTTCCTTTCGGAGTGCACTGTCACAACGATTTCGGAATGGCTGTTGCGAACACGGTCTCGGCGGTTGCAGGCGGTGCGGTATATCCAACGCTTGCAGTTAATTCACTGGGCGACGGGTCTGGAAATGCGGCGCTCGAAGAGGTCGTTATGGCGCTCGAGAAGATATATGGCTTTGATACGGGGATGGACACCACCAGACTATATGAGATATCTAAGCTTGTAGAGGAAAGGTCAGGATGCTATCTCTCCCCTCAGAAGCCGATATCCGGACTGAACTCGTATCGGCATGAATCTGAAGTTCATGTTTCAGGCGTTCTGAGGTATCCCGAGGTCTACGAGCCGATAAAGCCCGAAGAGGTGGGCAGACAGAGGGAGTTTGTCATAGGAAAGCACTCCGGTCCATCCATAATAAAGCTGAAACTGGGTGAAAAAGGCATGGGGGCCGATGATGAGCAGACCGCCGAGATACTCAGGCGGATAAAGTCCGAGAAAGAGGGAATGTCCAAGGAGCCGATAAGGAAGATGCTGGACGAGCTCGACCGATACGGAAAAGAGGTTCTGGGATTCCCGGAGGACAGGTTCTGGGAGATAGTCAGAGAGGTTCTGAATGATAGATGAGATACTGGATGCACACAGGATTGGCGATGGAAGATACCAACCCGACCTCGTGATGATACACGATGGCAACTACCCGCTTTTGAAGAGATATATCGAGGGAAAGAGCATCAAGTTTCCGACAGACAGGATAATCGCAGTGGCGGACCACTTCTCCCCTCCTTCAAAGGTGGTGCACGCCGGATATCTGCGGGATTTCGAGTCCTTCGTCCATGAGAATGGAATAGAATATCATCGTTTTAACGGAATTTCCCATGCCCTGATGATGGAATATGCGAAAAAGGGCATGTTCATCGTGGGTCTCGACTCGCACAGCACGGCATACGGTGGGACAGGCGCTCTCTCAATAGGTTCGGGTGCGATGGACATGGCACACATACTTCTGAAAGGAGATATATGGCTCGAAAGTCCTGAAATAAAGAGGGTGAGGGTGAAAAGCGGGATGTCCGGCTTTGATACGGGGCTTCACCTGATAAGGAAGGGATACGACGGCCTCTGGCTGGAACTCGAATGGGATTCGGACATGGACGAAAGGACGACTATGGCAACCATGGCGGCGGATGCAGGCGCGGTGAGCGCCCTCTTCACCGACATTCGGGAGGGCGAGCTCCTTGAAGCGCAAGGACACCTCATAGCGCCGCCCGGAGACCTCAGGAACCCTGTTCCTCTGAACAAATATGCCGGAAAGAAGGTGCATCAGGCATTCATAGGCTCCTGTATGGGTGGAAGAATCGGAGACCTGCGAAAAGCGGCCGATGTTCTGGATGGAAGGAAGGCAAAAGCGAGGCTTCTGGTGTCTCCGGTGTCGATGAAGGCCTATCTTCAGGCACTTAAAGAGGGAATTATGGAAACTCTGGTGGATTCGGGCGCTGTCATACTGAACCCGTCATGCGGGACCTGTGCCGGAATAGACAAAGGGATGCTTTCACCGGAAGAAAGGGGGGTTTTCACCACGACAAGAAATGCAAAGGGAAGGCACGGAGGTCCGGTGTTCTCAGCATCGCCCGAGGTAGCGGCGGTGAGCGCTCTTCTCGGAAGGATACCCACAGAGGGGGAAGTGAATGATATCGGGTAAAGCCTTGATCATAGGTGACGGAGTGAGCGCCGACGACATATCGCCGACATCAGCATTCTCCACAGAACCCGAGGAGATAAGAAAATCGTGTTTCAGGTACTCGATGCCCGGCGTTGAACTGAAAGGAAGGATAATCGTGGCCGGAAAGGACTTCGGATGGGGAAGCTACCGGGAGAGCGCCGCTCTCTGCTTGAAATACTCCAGGGTCTTGGCGGTTATAGCGGAATCTTTCGGATATGGGATGTATCGGAACCTGATAAATCTAGGAATGCCTGCATTGAAAGGGAAAATATCTGCTGAGAACGGAGACGTCATAAAGATAGACGTGCAGGGGCGGAAGGCCATATGCTGCGGAAATGAGCACAGGCTTGAAATATCCGATGTTGCAATGGATATCCTGATGAAAGGAGGACTTTTGGATGTACCATGACGTCATAGTCATCGGAGCAGGACCGGCGGGGATGAGCGCTGCCCTGCGTGCAAGGCGGCCCAAAACCTTCGATTACCTGCCTTCCGATGTTCTAGTTATTGAGGAAGGAGAACCGGGCGGCCTTTCCGCATGGAAGGAGACATACTTCACCAGTCCGGGCTGGTCATATAAGAGAGATGAACTGAGAAGCATGCTCATGGCCGAGATGGAGCGCTTCTGCATACCTCTGAGAGGGGAAAGGGTGCTCTCTGCGGAGCTTTCAGGGAAAATAAAGCGCATCACAACGGATAAGGGAGAATACGAGGCTCTCTCGGTAATCATCGCAACGGGAATGAGGAACGGTTCCAACGAGTGGCAGTACTTCGGAAAAGGATTATACGCCACGCTGCGCTCCGTGGATGTCATAAAGAGCACATACAGGGAGATATGCGAAAAGCACGAGAGGATAGCGTTTGTTGGCTCCGAGGAAATGGAACTCGCTCTTTCACTATGGAACGAGTCCTGCAATAGAGAGCCCATAGTTTTCATTGAGAATGGAGATAACAGGGTCATCGAGATATTCGGAGAGGAAAAAGTCGAAGGAATGAAGGTTCTCAGGAACGGAGCGGTTGAGGAAATAGCTGTTGATGCCATAATCGTGGACTTCGAGTCATACATGCTGAGGCCCACGACCCGCATATTCGATGTTGAAACCGACAACGGCTTCATAAAGGTCGATAGGCTGGGAAGAACGAACATCGCAGGTGTTTTTGCGGCGGGAGACATTTCCGGCCCGCCTTTCAGCGTTGCAAAGGCAGTTGGAGAGGGAGTTACGGCAGGAATAGAGGCATATCGGTATGCCTACGAGGAGAAGTTCGGAAAGGAGGCTCCCGCATTTGCGTTCTACCCTCTTGAAGGGGAAGATGGCATAATATCACCTGACATTCCGGAGCCGGAAGATGACTGGGCAATACGGGCGGTTGAACCAAATCTTTGCAAAAAGCATCCTGACCTGAAGGAAGGGGTGGAATATGGAGAGTTCAGGAAAAGGTTCGGTGATAGCGAGTTCAAAACGATGCTTGAAAGCTACAGCATAACAGTGAGGCCGCTACCATGAGCTTCATATCAGAGGTCAAAAAGCATCCTGCGTTCGAGCAAATCCCTCCTTCGTTCAAAAAATGGCTAGCTCTCCGCTTTCTGTTCGGAAAGAAACCGGAAAAGGTGGGCGACCGTTATTTCCTGTCCATGCACCTCCCGCTCTTTCCTTCAAAGGCCTTCGACAGGTTTCTGTGGGCACAGGTGGAGATATCCAAGGGAAACAAGGTGCTTGAGATAGCGAGCATCGAGGTGACGAGGCGCTGCGACATGAACTGCGGACACTGTGCCTTTCCGAAGGCCTCCATGGAACTGAGCGCTTCTCAGATAAATGCGATACTCGTACAGGTGAAGGAGCTTCTCCCGTATTCATATATCATAACAGGAGGGGACCCTCTTAAGCGGGATGACATCAAGGCAATATTATCAACGATAAAAGGCGAAGGGGCGGTGAACATATTCACTCCCGGACAGCTTCTGACATACGGAAGAGCTGTTTCTCTAAAAAAGGCAGGTGCAACCGGGATTTTCATAGGCATAGATTCACCTTATGAGGAAAGGAACGATGAGATAAAGGGCAGAAAAGGTGCGTTCAAATCGGCGTTGAAAGCCATTGAAGCGGCAAAGAAGGCGGGGCTTTTCGTCGGAATATCTTCAGTGATGATGCCGGATTCCACGAAGAAGGAACTGCACGACCTGATAAAGCTGGGAATGGAAACGGGTGTCCGTGAGATAGACCTTTTTGAGGCGATATCACAGTCAAAGGGACTTTACGGAACTCCGTCACTTCAGAGAGCGCTTTTTAAGGTGCAGAAAAAGGCCAAGAAGAAATGGCCTATGATAATCTCAGGGCCATATATGGACAGCCCCGAGTTCATGGGATGCACAGCAGGATTTAACAGGATACATATCGATTATAAGGGAAATGCGATGGCATGTTCCGTAATGCCGTATGTGGTAGGGAGCGCTCTCGACACGCCCGTAAAGGAACTCTGGGAAAAGATGTATCGGATGCCCGGTTCGGTGTGCATGGCGAAGGAGTGTGTTAAGAAGAGACTTGATGGAGATGCCTGCCTGAGAACAGATGATGGAAAATCGCCATTTTATTATGCGAAGCTCACAGAAGAGCGAAAATAGCCATCAGAAGCAGAGGATACCTTGTTGAAACGAACCACACAGGCACCTTTTTTCCACCCTCTTTCGCTGCCTTCAACGGGTCCTCACTCCTCGAAATCCTCAGAATCTCGTGAAATGTCTGGAATGCTTTGAGAAGCGCGAGAACGAAGAATACCAGAACAATTAGACACTTATCGTTCAGGTAGATGAACATGGAAATCGGTGCAAGAAGGCCGAATGCCTGCGATATGGCCGCTATTTTTAGTGTACTTCTCGCTCCGAGTTTTACTGCAAGGGTCTCTATTCCCATCTTCGAGTCCACATCTATGTCCTCCGCAGCGTTAACAAGGTTTATTCCAAGGTTCAGGAAGAAGTAGCCCGCCAGAAATAGCCAGAATGGAGGGTTGAAATCCATGGAGATGACGCTGTATCCTGCGATTATCGGCAGTATATAGATGCCGACCATGACAGGAATAGGAGAGAGCGCTCCCTTTGCTTTGACTCTCAACGGCGGAGCGGAGTATGCATAGGCCAGAAACATCCCCAGCAATCCGAGTGAGCCGGCCAGCCATTTTCCACTGATTATGAGCATTATGGATATTGCAATTCCCAGAACGACCTCCATTGCCATGATGTATTCCAGCCTCTTCCCCAGTCTCTTTGTTGCGAAATAAAGCTCCTTCTTGTAAAGTCGGTCCACATCCCTGTCGTAATAGCAGTTGATGTTGCAGGAGAATGTTACGGTTATGTAGAAAAGAGCCATGAAAAGAAGGACATTCGTATTTAACAGGTCCGAGAAGGTGGACGCGGCCATGGAGGGCCCGAGGAGAGCGCTCGCCAGGGACACCATCTGTATCTTCGCCCTGCTCACGGTTAGTAAATCGAGGAACGACTGCACCAGCGGTCATCCGCATCTCCTTTAAATGTTCTTTTACCATATCTGAGATTTATAGCAGATATATAAGAAAATAGAGTAACTCGGTGAAATACAGTATGAATATACATGGAATGCACTCGTAGATCTTGAAGGAGATGTAAGCCAGAACTCCCAGACTCAGGCAGAGAATCGCCATAGATATGGATGGAAATAGGAGCTCTGGAAGGATGAACAGCATTAATGTCAGGACAGAAACGAGATTCTTTCCATGTTCTTTTCCAAGTATAGTATATATTGTAGAAACCCCTGCATCTCTGTCTCCTTCATAATCTCTATAGGCAGTTATGTTGGGTGCTATGGAAAGGGCCATGAATGCTATGAACAGGATTTTCACATACATCTCTGTGGGGACAGAGGTTTCAAAGAAGGACATATCGAAAATCCAGAAATTCGAATGATATCCTGCCATTATCTGGGTTACAGAACCAGCGCCCATTATGGCTGTTCCATACCATTTATCTCGTATTCGGAGGGGTGGCATGGAATATGCAATCGCTAGAAGTACGGCGATAAGATTTAACAATATAACGAATGGACCGGAAATAAATGAGAGAAACATTGCCAGCACAAGAGATATGTGTGCCATTCTACGATAATCTTCAATAGAGACAGTCTTTGTTACGAGCGGTCTGTCCGGGTGTGCCTTTTTGTCTATCTTAATATCATGTATATCATTTATCATTGTCGTGTATTGCCATAGAAATGCCACAGCAAGTGCGGGAAATATCAATTCAAATATCGGCCTCTCCTGAAAACTCGGGTTAAGTATGAAACCCAGAGACACCATCAGTATCCAGTGAATTGTTCTAAAACCCCTTATACTTCTCACATAGATCTTGAGAGAAGCACAGTCAGTCAACTTTCTGCCTCCGATCTTCTTTTTCTCGCCAAGGTATCAAGAAAGAAGAATATCAGAAACGAGAGAACGAGAGCTATTTGAGAATATATGGAGAAGGGATGGGCAATATAAACACGGATAGTTTCTACCATGCTAGGATCATAGTGGAGGGGATCCGGGCCCCATATCACCACATACCAATATGCGGGGGTATAATGTCCGATGAGGAAAGATAGCACACCAACCATGCCCATCATTATCGATTTGAAAGGACTATCCTTTCCGCTGAAAGGTGGATTTGAGAAGACATAGGATAGGAAAAGAAAAGTTATTATAAGAATGAAAGGAGAAGTTCCAAGAAGATATGCAGTCATGAGTGAGACTATGGCAAAAGCATAAGAAACATTTCGGTACTGTTGTCTTGTATAAGGCGCATCCCACATATCTTTGGTCAGGTCTTCCTGCATATTCCAGAACTGTGTTGCGGACACTGTGGAAATAATTGCAAACCCCATGTATACTTGGTGCATGATGTACTCAGGATACAGCACACCACTCAGATAGGTTCCAAGGAGAGTAAGGAAGGCAACCAGAGATACTCTCTCCCATTTTACAGATTTAAAGAAATATTTCACTCTCTCTTTTGAACATATATAAAGAAATATTATTGAAGATATTGAAAATAGAATAGTATAATATAGAGCTACAAACAGGAAAAGCTGTTGGAATATGAAAAACTCTGCCTGAGCCCTCGTAAGCCCGCTATAATACTTGATATACATCGGAAACTCAAATTTTTGGAAGAGTATAAAGGAGTCGCCAGCATCACCTATACTGAGTACGAAAGGCATAAAGGAATAGATAAATGCCATAAAGAGCAGAAGTCCAACTCCAGTAAAAAAACCACGAATCACAGATTTTTTCCTTAGAGAAACATAAAGCGAAGACATTATTATTATTGACCAAAGTTGGACATACTCCCCCCATCCTGCTTTTGCAAGATGCTCTTTGTCCATAAAAAGCAGTCTTTTGAGGGCAAGTATGAAATCTGGTTCTGACAGATAGGGATAACCTCCAGAAGTATATCCTATGAAGTAATCGATTATTGGAGGAAGAAGGATGACGAACCATCCAAAGAGAACCACATTGAACACCTTTCTTCCAGGAAGGCCGGAAATGGCCATAATTATAAGAGCACCGGTTATGAAGAGGGCAAAGTCAAGAGCTACATGATTGGCGCGCAGATAGAGCCCGTCTCCGGCATAATTGAACAGAGAGCTCTCCATTATAGAGCGCAGGAAGGCGAATAGGAAGACTATGGAAAAGGCTCCGATAATTCCTACCCGCGTTTTTTCAGTGAAAGAAAGCACTCTTTCTATAAGTCCATCATCATTCATCAGTACGGTGAAGCCAAGCATATCTATTTAAGGCTTTTCTTTTCCACGATATACTCCGGACTATCCGACATAATTAAATATAGCTTTGTTGTTCGCTATTTATGGACAAACAGAGCAATCTGTGGTCTGCGATGGCTCTCATCGTAGTAATCGTAGTACTTTTCGGTGCTTTGTATGCATCTCAGAAAACAAATTATGAGAATCCAGTACCTGAGAATTCAAGAGTATTCGTACACCTGCCTGAAGATGAAGGTTCTCACGACGAACCTTCTGAGAGCTGGTCGGTTATAATGAACATAACCACGCAGGACGGTCGTTCTTTCATTATCTATGTCGCTTGGGGAGAATCAGATAAAGATGGAGCTAGCATAGAGTTTTCTGTCACAGATTTATCCAATTCAACAGGTGTAATATTTTTTAATCATGCATACCTCATAAAGGATTATACATTTTCTTCAGGTTGGCTAAACCTCAATGCGCGTTCACAGGAAAATGACGAGTTCAACCTTGGATTCCCACAGATTGATAATAAGATGGGACTGTGGGTACATACGACATCCAGCGGTGACACGACTGAAAACGAGCCGTCTGTAACAAGTACAGACATACCGCTGGTGGTTGGCTGGAATCTCATCGGATATCCGAGCAATACTGTCGACACAGTGTCCAATGTCATGTCCGGATTTACAGGAACATACGATATTATACAGAGGTATGATACATCATCCGGAAGCATAGTCACCATGCAAGCAACAGACAACATGGAGTATGGCAACGCATACTGGGTACATGTGACAACAGCCGGAACACTCACCGTGAACTGGTAAGCGGAAAAACGAACGACGAAAACACCGAAACCCCTTATCTTTTCTGTTTTTCTGAAATTGTTTGGAAGGTTTTGCAGAAAGATTTTTAAATAGGACAAGATAGGGAGGCGATGGCAAGAAGAAGGCACGATAAAGAGGAAGAGGATACGGGAAACGAGGTCTTTACACCTCCGGAGTTTGACAAAAAAGAGTATATAGAAAATGAAATAAATCGTGCAAAAGCATCCCTCATTCCTGTGCTGATAGCCGCATTGATGGGGATAGTTTCCGCATATGTCTTTCTTCATCTTGACATATCGTATGCATGGCCTGTTTCGGCTTTCCTCGGCCTGTCCGGATTCGTGCTTGTTAAATTCGGTTATTCCATTGTGGGCATTGATGTGGAGAAGCTGAAGAACAAAGATTATATCGGTCATGCGTTCATGTATTTCTTCGCATGGCTTGCGATATTTATAATATTCCTTAACCCGCCTTTTGCGGATTACAGTGCTCCCGCCATAGAAGGCGTCCACCTCGAAGGTCTTGATACGGATACGGGAAACTGGACGACATACGAGGCAGGAGGAAATTACAGCGAATACCGCATCATAGCATTCGTCAACGACAATACCGTCGTCTCATCGGTGGAGATAAGTATAAACGGTGGAGAGTGGCGGCAGATGGAAAAGACCTCCGATGGCCTTGCCTACGCCGCATCCGTTGAATACGCGGGACACGGCTCCATAACATATCAAATAAAGGCGACCGATCCCTACGGGCATGAGAACATCGTGGGCGGAACTCTTCCATAATCATTTAATACCCATTCCCATTCTCTTTTCAGTGATACCATGTATGTGTCGAACATAAAGCATGTGGAAAAGGAAAAGGTAGTTATGGAAGGTGCCGAGGGAGTTTGGATACAGTGGCTCATAGCCAGAAAAGAGGGAGCACCGAACTATGCGATGCGCCTTTTCACTCTTGAACCCGGCGGAAAGATACCGATACACAGTCATGAATGGGAGCATGAGATATTCTTCCTCGAAGGAAAGGGCATGGTCGGTGCGGGTGAGGATGAAAAAGAGGTTGAAGCCGGAAGTTTCGCATATATAGAACCGGAAATACCTCACTGGTATCGAAATACCGGAAATGAGAACTGGAAATTCCTGTGCATAATACCTCTGAAGGGTGCGGGCAAGCGATAGGGTCAGCAGGAACTCTCGTCGCTGTCCTCTTTCACATATCTTCCCGGCCATTCTATGAATTGGTCGGTACAGTCCTCCGAGCAGAAATAATAGACTTTTCCGTGGTATTCATGATGATATTCCGTCTTTCCGGCCTTCTTTCCGCATACCGAGTCAAAAGGCACATCACACCTCCTCAATGTCGATGTCCACATCCATTTTTTCAAACGCTTCGTCAATGGCAGGCAGGATCTCTTCTTTTGCCTCCTCGCTCTCGATATGCAGCGATATCTCGAGTAGCCGGCCTTCTATTTTCAGGGACCTGACAACACCGGCAGTCACTATGTCTTTGTCCGTTACCGGGTCAAGTATGCCTCTGAGTATCTCACGGGTCAGAGTTTCGTCCACCTCCCGCTCTCCTTTTATGACGCCCCATTTTGAGAGCGCTATTCTAAGTGCTTGAACAGCGAGGGAGGCACAGTGGTATTTTATCTTCGGAAGTCCGCCGAGCGCATCGACTTCATCTTTGAAACCTATCTTTTTCGCCTCTTCGATAGTTTTCCCCTCGACCATCTGGGTTATCATGGAACTCGTGGCTATGTTGGCCACACAGCCGTAGGACTCAAAACTGGCCTTGACTATTCTCTCAGGGTCATCCTCTATCTTGAGGTACATCTTCAGCATATCGCCGCACGCCATGCTTCCGGCTATGGCAGTGACATTCGCATCCTCCATCGGTCCCGCGTTTTTCGGATTTCGAAACAATTCCATCACTCTGTCGCTGTATCCAAACTTCATTTTTTCACCTTTCTGTAAACCGGACTTATATCTCTTAATCTCTCAATTATCTCTTTCAATATCTCATATACACATACCACATCATTTTCTGTCGTATATCTGCTTATACTCAGCCTTGTGGACGAATTCGCATCCTCGGCACTGCGCCCTATCGCCCTCATGACATGGCTGTATCTGAGATTAGGGCTGAAACATGCGGAGCCGGTGCGCAGTACCAATCCTTCCGAACTGGCGGCCATCAGTATCGCCTCTCCCTCCACGCCTTTGAACGAGAGATTAACGATATCGCATACTCGCTTATTTTTCATAGGGCCGTTTATTCGCGAGTCATCTATGGTACTCAGGGATTCGAGCAGCATCTTACTTAGTTTTTTCATCCTCTCAATATCCGCATCTTTCATAAGTCGTATCGCTTCTGCCATGCCTATTATGGCCGGCATGTTGGGATGTCCCGCTCTTTTACCGAACTCTTTCCCGTCGCCGTGAAGAAGAGGCTCTATTTTGAGCCCTTCTCTGATGAAAAGAGCTCCGCTGCCCGGAGGCCCATGTATCACATGGCCCGAAATCGTGAGCATATCGATGTTCATTTTTTCCACATCTATTTTTTCTTTAAGGAATCCGTGTGTGGCATCGGTGTGAAAGACAATTTGCCGGTCCTCCGCAGTCTCACCTATGCGGCGGATGTCCTGCACGGTTCCTATCTCCTGATTGACGTGCTGTACGGATATCAGGTCAACGCCTCGGCTGAGGTTTTCAAGTTCTTTCTCGTCCACGAAGCCTTCATCCTCTACGGGGAGCATGGAGACATCATGTCCTTCTTTTTCCATATATCTCAGGGATTCAAGTACACATTTTCTTTCTATGGGTGTGGTGAGCGCTCTCTTCTTTTCTTTTCCGTATCTCATGAACCCCTTTATCGCAAGGTTGTTCCCCTCTGTGACCCCGGATGTGAATATTATCTCTTCCGGACTGGCATTTATGGATGCGGCAATGGCCTCTCTTACCCTCCAGAGCGCCTCCGAGGCCTCTTCTTCGTATCTATGACCGAAGGCCCCTCCCGGAACTCCGAACTTCTCTTTCAGATAGGGCATCATGGCGACGACGACCTCGGGCGCAGGGCGGCTCACATTGGCGCTGTCCATATAGATTTCTTTCATATGTTTACTCATCTTTATCCCATATTTAACCCTTATCGGACACATATGACCTTAAAGTCCGAAGAACGAAAAGAACTATATGGGGAAAAGACCATGCATTTTCGATGAATCCAATCCGGAACCTGAGCCGGAGGCCCGGGAGGACGGCGCTAACAGTTGCGGGAGTGAGCATAGCAGTGATAATGCTTGTGGTCATGCTTTCGATAAGCAATGGAATGCAGAAGAGCAGTGAAACGCTTGTGAAGGACCGCGGAGTGGACATATTCATAACCGGTGAAGGAGGAAATATGTTCATGGGGGGCAGCATGATATACAACGGGACCGCCATGGCAGAGGATATCATTGAAAAGAATCCTGAAATAAGAGAAATAGGGTTATCTCTGGAAGGCATATATCTGTTCTCAGCGCCGAAAGGAAGGAATTCCACGAGTTCGGATGTGACGGGAACCTATTCGATAGGAAAAGGTGATATGAAGGATTATGACATCATCGAAGGGGACTTTATGCCGCATAGAGGTGAGGACCCTTTCAGGAACAGCACATACTATCGGGAATGGAACATAACGCAGGATGCCTTCGATTCACCGGACTTCACCCATGAATGCACGATAAGCCAGAGCCTTTCGGAGGAATTCGACCTTCATCCGGGCGATACCATATACATCTCCCATTCAAAGAATATGAGCCATAATCTGAGCCTCACCGTATACGGTGTTTTCGTGAATCCCTATGACAGTTCGGGATCAAAGGAGATAGATATGCATCTCAGCGAGCTCCAGTTTTTTCTGGATATGAAGAACGACCCTGTGAGCGCCATGTATGTGGACCTGCACGACCCTTCAAAGGCCACCGAGGTTGCCGACTGGATAAATGAGAATTACCCGCTCTCCGCCATAAGTCAGGAGGAGTTCATATCCCAGATAAACAAGTTCATGCGAACTTTCGATTCATTTTCCATAATGATATCTTCAATAACCGTGTTGGTCGGTGCCATATTCATATCCACCATAATGGACATAGCCGTGAGAGAGAGGAGGAGAGAAATAGCTGCGATGAGGGCCATAGGAATATCCCGTACGACCATTGTCACGGATATATTCACGGAAGGAATAAGCCTGATATTTCTGGCATTTATACTGGGAACTTTACTGGGTTTGATAATAGCCTATGGGCTCGATGCATGGATGTCCACAGGGCCCAGAAGGATGCCTTCCGGATTTCATCTCGTGAGCATAGACGCAATATTGATAGCAAAGGTGTTCCTCATATCCATGGCATTGGGAATACTCTCCTCGGTAATACCTGCAAGATGGGCGACCAAAATAAACATCTCGGATGCTTTGAGGGGGGATTAGTTGATAAAGGACATATTCAGAAGGAAGGGGCGGAGCGCAATGACAATAATTGCCATAATAGCGTCCGTCGCCCTTCTACTTTCCATGATGTCAATCGCGGGAGGGATACGGCAGAACGCAGTGAGGCATATCGAGGAAGGAAATGTCGATGTGTTGATAAGTCCGCACGGAGACCATGCCATATATGATGCGCATGAGATGGTGAGGAACATAAGCGAATGGAACGGAGTCAACGGCGTCAGTCCGAACCTGTATATGTTCGGAACACTGATGCCCGTGGCAAACATATCCGGACAGATCGTTCCGGTAGGATGCATCGGAATACTTCCGAGGTTATCATGGGATATGATGGGCGATTCGGACCGGGAGAAATACGACGGGTGGTTCAGCGATACGGAGGATTTCTTCGACGACCCGCATTATGCGAACGGCGCATATTCCGGACCTTACACAGGAGAGATAGTACTCGGAGATACCATGATGGATGCCTTGAACCTAAGTACTGGAGATACGATAAAGATTGCCGGTGCGATCGGGGAGCCGGAAAGAGAGTTCAGAATAGTGGGAAGGTACGAAACCGGATTCACCGGCGGAGGTATGATAGGAGATATGAAGATATATATGGGAATGATGAGACTCAGCGAACTTCAGGACCTCGCAGCATATCGGGATTTGAGGATCAGCGACAGAGCGGACAGCATGTCAGTGTCCCTCGACCCGATGGCCGATACGAAAGAATTCGTGAAGGAGCTCAAAGATGCATACCCCGACTATGCCGACGGGATAAAGACGAAAGAGGATATGATCGTGGATGCTCAGGAATATTCTGCGGTCAGCACGGCCTTCTATCAGGCGATAGGCTCGGTGGCTCTGGTGATAAGCCTGCTTTTCGTGGCCAGCGTCATGATAATGTCCGTCTATGAAAGAACGAACGAGATAGGCATGATGAGGGCCATAGGGATATCCAGAAGGACGATATTCATGGGAACATTTGCGGAAGGCCTGCTTCTCGTAACCATCGGTGCGATTCTCGGATTAATACCGGGTTATTTCGGTTCCGTTGCATTCGGCAACTATATGGCATCATCCGTAGGCATAAATGAGAGTTTTACGGCCTTCACGCCTGAGATGATAGAGAACGCACTTATCGAGGTCATAGTGCTGGGGACCCTCTTCACGATATATCCGTCATGGAAGGCGGCGAGAATGAACATACTGGATGCCCTGAGGCATACGGGGTGATAAGATGATAAAACTTGAGAATGTCAGCAAGATATACAGAATGGGCGACCAGGAGGTCCGAGCCCTTGACGGTGTCAGTTTGGAGATAGAAAAAGGGGACTTTCTCTCCATAATCGGGCCGTCCGGAAGCGGGAAATCGACACTGATGCACATAATGGGGCTCATAGACATACCGACATCCGGAAAGGTAATACTGGACGGAGTGGACATATACGCACCTGCAAAAAAGGGAAGGAAGACAAAGGTAAAGGACAGATACCTGACGGACATAAGGCTCAGAAAGATAGGTTTCGTATTTCAGCAGTTCTACCTTCTTCCTACGATGACGGCACTCGAGAATGTGGAACTTCCGATGAAGGAGGCGAGAGTACCGAAAAAAGAGAGAAAAGAGCGCTCTAAGAAACTTCTCGACAATGTCGGCCTCGGACATAGGCTGGACCATTTCCCGAAGCAGATGAGCGGCGGTGAGCAGCAGAGGGTTGCCATCGCAAGGGCCCTCGCCAATAATCCGGAGATACTCCTGGCGGACGAACCAACGGGAGAGGTGGACAGCAAAACATCGGAACGAATAATGGAAACATTTCGGAAGCTCAACAGGGAGGACGGAATAACGCTTGTTGTGGTAACACATGACCCCAGCGTTGCCGAGAAGGCGGACAAGATACTGCGCATGAGAGATGGAAGGATTGAGAGCCTAACTCATATGAAGGCCCGGTAAATCATCCAGTAGGAGATTATTGCCGGGTAAGAGAATCGGGAATCTCGTCACCGATGTTGGAATATCGTACCATTATACGCATTTACGGCCGTTCTTATCGTGGTCAGGGCCCATAGGAAGAAAAGGAGCCAGTAAAGAGAGAATCCTATGTGATCTATGAGCCGGATGTCGAAGATTCCGGAAATGACATGAGATGATGCCACATACGCACCGAGAGGAAATGTAAACGCCCACCATGATAGGGCGTAGGGCAGTTCGATATTTTTTATGTAGTGGATGGTCATCACCACGGCCATGATGACCCACCAGATTCCGAATCCCCAGAGAAGTAGAGAGAATATGAAAAACGGCTCTTTTATAGATATGAAGGATGAGGCCGAAACGAGATTTATAAGGGCCAGACTTCCCGCACCTATCGGACCAAGGTTTATCCATATCGTGGGTGCCAGTGTGGAAGGGAGCGGATGATGAAGTATGAACCTGTACATGCACACCGCCAGTAACGAAAGATAGAGGAAGAATCCGGAACCCCATCCGAAATAATTGAGAAAGATTACGGCCTCTTTTGCTATTCCGGTGAAATTTCCTATAAGAAGGCTGCCGCTCATCGGAATCACTATCAGACCGACGGGGGGTATGAACCATGCCGGATTTATGTGGTCTATCTTCACATGCTCTCCACTGAAAACTATGTATGGTGTGAGGATTGCGAAAAATATCGTCAGAGGAGCACCGATGAACCAGAACATCTCACCAAAAAGGGTGTTTTTACCTATTACCATGAAATCCGATGAAAGGACGAGCATTGCTATGGCTATGGTGGCATAGAAATTGGAGAAAACGGGGTGTTTCAGGTCCTTTATTGCGCTCTCCCTGAAAAACACCCACCTCAGAACCCACGGGACCAGCAGGGAAAAGAAAAGGATTATGTTGAGATAATAGAGAAAGAAGGCGAGATATTTCAAGGAGGGGATATACTCAGAGTAGAACATGCTTGTAATAGCAAAAACACCGGTGCCCATCACGGATGCGAACCACGAAGGTGCGAAGTTCTTAACAATCTGGCATTTACATTCGACATCTTTCAGCATGTAATCTCCTCTTCTCCATATGAAACCCGTTACCGATACCTTTTAATGGTATTTTAACATACATCGAAATGCCACATACAGACTCAGGATATAAGGATTGTGGTTTCAAAAAATCATGAAATGGTGATTCGATGGAGATACCTGAAGATATGGAAAAATGGATTGAAGAGCATGGAGGGACGGAGGGGGTAATCAGAATGCTCCCGGATGACAACACTCTGGAAAAGAAAAGAAGGATATGTGGAGCACTCTCCGACCCAACAAGACTGAAAATACTGCATCTCCTTTCCCTGCACCCACTCTGTGTATGTCTGATAAAAAGAGTTGTGAAGACATCCGATTCAAAACTCTCTTATCATCTCTCTGTTCTAAAAGATGCAGGCTTAATAGAGGGAAAAAGAAAGAGAAACTGGATAATATATAATATTACGGAAGAAGCGCGGAACTATCTTGGGAAATGACTCGGATTGCAGATTTCAGAGACCGATAAACAACTTTGAAATGTAATGTTTCCGAATATTCATATGAAGGCCCTGTAAAGCATCCATACTGCCGCCACGATGAGCACGACTATGAAATAGCCCTGTAAAGACCTCACATCCACTTTTTTTGACAGATTCGAGCCTATAACGGCTCCGATGAATGCGGCGGTTGCAATGGGGAGCGCAAGTCCAATGTCGATACCACTGCCCATCACCCTTCCGGATATCGCCATAATGGATGTCAGAAGGACAAGAACGGAATTGGTAGCGAAGGCAGTTCTCAGAGGAACGGTTCCCAGTATGATGATTATGGGGACTATCAGGCCTCCGCCGGATATACCGACCATTCCTGCAAGGAACCCCACGATTCCCACAGGGGGAAGGACATAGAGCAGGTTCATATCGAAGTTTCCTTCAGGACTTTTCCTGTGCCATATCCACGGCTTTTTTTCCTTCCTTTCCTCTTCTTCCATCTCTTCTTCAATCTTCTCTCCAACGCCCGCCTTGCGGATGTACATGACCGCTGCAGCCGCGAACAGTGTGATCGAGAAGATCATCTTCAGGTAGAACGGGTCGATGCCGCCCGAAAAGAATCCGCCCGCAAGCGCGGAAACACCTGCTGTTGAGAAGAGTACGGCAGCGAGGGACCAATCGACCTGTTTCATCTTCCTGTGATATATCATCGTCATTGCCGTGCCTGAAAAAACTAGGCAGAGAAGTGATGTGGTGGCCGCAGTCTGGAAGGGTATTCCCAGTGTGATGAGCAGAGGTACATAGAACTCGCCACCCCCCTTTCCGAACAGTGACAGTAGAGAAGCCGTGAGAAATACGACGATTACAGCCAGAACGACCGAGCCCATTATCATGATTCGTCATCGAAAGTGGCATGATAAAGTTTTTCCCGAAGACGATTTACCGTCGTGTCCCATCCGATAACACGCATAATCTCTGCGATGGCGCCGATATACGACCCCGTGATAGACCGCTTTCTCGGTGATGAGAGAAAGGTCAGAAAGAGGATGGCGGAGAGGGTCGGTGATTTCGAGAGAGGACTGGACATTGGATGCGGAACAGGCAGCTTTCTTTTCGTGCTCTACGAAAGAGGAAAAGGTGAGCTTTACGGGATGGACCTCTCGAATAGAATGTTAAGCGTAGCCAGTAGGAAGCACACGGGAGCCGAGCTCATAAGGGGGAGCGCTCTTCATCTGCCTTTCAAGGACGCATCCTTTGACGCGGTATTTTCCACCATGATGATGCATCACCTCACATGCAAAGAAAGGGAAAAGGCAATCGCCGAAGTGGAAAGGGTGCTTCTGTCCGGCGGTACATACTATTCCCTTGAGTTCGATAAAGACGGACTGACGGGCATAGGAAAGGCGGTTACCGGCCTTGGTTTTCTGGAAAACAGCCAGTTGAGCCGTTTTGAAATCAAAGACGAGGAGCAGTGGGAGAAAGGTCTGGTATGGAGGGAACTGCACAGGAAATGAGGGGGTTGGACGAAACTGGGTATTCGTGGACAGAGAGCGGTTTTTCTGCGGTTTTCACTGAAAATAGAAGTGTACAGGGAACAGATTTATATACTGTATGGATTTGGTGTCCTATCTCATAACGATTAGGTGAACATCATGCCTAAAAACGCAATAAAATTTATAAGAGATGTCGAAAGCGAGGCACTCCTTCGCATTCAGAAAGCAGAGAAGGAAATAGGTCTTTCCATCAAAGCAGCGGAGGAAGAGGCCGCCAAAAGAAGGGAATCCGAGATATTCAAGTTGAAAAAGGAATTGGAAGCCTTGGAAGCATCCGAGATGAAAAGGGCTGAGAGTGAGGCGGAGAAGATAGAAAAGGATACCGAATCAGAGATGGCTCGTATACGACAAATGCAGATTCGGAACCGTGAAAAGGCCGTTGAATTTGTGATTTCCTCACTTTTCGAAGGTGATTGAACTGTATCCGGAGAGGATGAGCAAGGTAGACATAATCGTTGAAAATTCCCGTTTGGATTCCCTTTTAAAGGAAATCCATAAGAACGGACTTATGCAGATAGAGGATGTCAGTTCATCCGGGAAGGAGTATCTTGAACTTATAGAGAAGCCCTCAACCCCTGAAGAGATAAAGGACATAGCCGGCATGATGATAAAACTGGAGGAACTTCTTGCGGATTTTGAGATGGGAAGTCATTCCGGAAGCAAGGGTATAAAAGAGATGTTATTCCCCCCCATTCCACCGAAGTTACGGGTTAAAAGGAGAGGGCTCGCAGAAATAAAGGAAGATTATGCAAAGATGCACGAGACTCTCTGGGATAAGGTGGAAGGTCTTGCGCAGGGCATATCCCGCGCTGAGGAAGATAAGGATAGGAAGAAGCAGCAGATAAGAGAACTTGAAAAACTCAAAGTCATGGACATGGACCTGTCCGATCTGGGAGAAGGCCCTTATGTGTCCATAAGAGTCGGAGAGGTAAGGGAACCGGACATTTTCAGGAAAGAGATGTCGAAGGTGAAGAGCGCCACTTACGATCTCCGGGTTTATTTCAGAAAGAAGAAGTTTAGAAAGAACAACATAGAGAAATATGTCGCGGTCGTCACCTATTGGAGCAGCCTTACACCCAAACTTTCATCGGCCCTTCGAAAATCAGGATTTCAGGATTTTGATGTGGAAGGGTTGAAAGGCAGCCCCGAAGAGGCCATAAGGTCACTTTTAAGAGAGATAGAGCGGCTCAAAAAAGAGATAAAATCCCTTAAAAAAGAGATGTCCTCCATAGCATCGGAATGGGAGCTCAGGGTGAGAGCGCTCAATGAAGAGCTGGAAATAGAGAAGGAAAGGATTGAAGCGATCGCGGTCATGGGGCGGACCGTGAGCACGAGCGTCATATCGGGATGGGTACCCAAGAAGGATGCCTCGGCACTCGAAGAAATGGTCTCAAAATCCACGAATCGTCACGCACTCGCCTTTTTCAGCGACCCGGAACCGGAGATGCAAGAGGAGAACAAAGTGCCTGTGAAGATGAAGAACGCTCGTTGGTCCAAACCATTCGAATCACTGACGAACATGTTTTCAAGGCCGAGGTATAACGAGATAGACCCGACCATGATAATCGCACCTCTGTTCGTGATATTCTTCGGACTTATGCTCGGAGATGCCCTCTACGGCGTGGTGATAACCATCGGTGGTCTTCTGATATGGAAGGGCATGGGCAGGGTTGACGAAGGAACACGGGATTTTGGAATAATAATAACGCTGTCCGGCATTTCAACAGTCATTTTCGGGATTATACAGGGCGGTTATTTCGGGCCTTTCAATGCGCAGGCACCGAACCTCCCCCAACTCATCGGAATTGAAACCGTTCCCGCGCTAATCGACCCGCTGAACGACCCGGTGACCATGCTTGTCATAGGTTTTCTCATAGGTCTTGCTCAGATAAACCTCGGTATCCTTCTTTCATTCTATCAGCATATGAAGGACAGGGATTACAAAGAGGCTCTTTTTTCGGAGGTCAGCTGGTTCCTGCTTGAGCCTGCCGGATTCATACTTATATCTTCAGGTCTTTTCGGCTGGTTCACATTCCCCGCGCTCTTAATTAACATCTCTTGGGTGATGACCGTGATTGGGCTCGCTCTTATGGGAATAAAAAACAAGATGATGGCCATGTTCGATATAACCGGGTTTCTGGGCAATTTCCTTTCATACGCAAGGCTACTGGCCCTTGGTTTGGGGACGGCAGGCATCGCTCTCACGATAAATATGATGATAGGCATGGTCATGAAAGGCCAGAACATAGTTCCCAATGCCCTATGCGCCGCAATAGCAGGCATAGGGGTTCTTTTCGGGATTCTTGCCATTAAGAAGCCGAGGAAGAGATATAAGATTCTCGGTGCTCTCTTCATAGTGTTCGGTGCTGTCGGCGCCGTGAGTGTTCCGGCCGCTTTCGCACTTATGGGGGCACTGATGTTCATAGTCGCCCACTTGGGGAATGTAGGTCTTCAGGCACTGGGTTCCTTCGTTCACTCCCTCAGGCTTCAGTATGTGGAGTTCTTCGGATATTTCTATGAGGGAGGAGGAAGGGAGTTCAGGCCATTTGCCGAGAAAAGGAAAGTAACCGAGATAGATGAGGTGAACAGATGAAGAAGTTCATAGCCGTTATAATGCTGGCCGCAGTGCTCCTCTCGTTGACGGGAGGGGTCATGGCAGAAGAAATAATAGAAATGGGGCAGGAAGGAGGGAGCGCTCAGGTCTCAATGGGAGAAGCGGTAACCTTCAACTGCAGTGTGGAGGCAGACCATTATGTCTGGCACTTCGGTGACGGGACCGTAATGGAAACGAACTCATCATCGGTAACCCATGTATTTCGCAGTCCGGGGGATTACAATGTGGATGTGGAGGCCGGTGGCCAGAATCTTACATATACCATAACCTCCGTGGATGTATATGGCGGCGGAGAGCTTCTTGCACTCGTAGGTGCCGGACTCGCCGTTGGAGTGGCAGGAATGGGGGCCGGAATCGGCGTCGGTATAGCAGGTGCATCGGCAGCAGGTGCAACGGCAAATCAGCCCAAGAAATTCGGGAAGTTCTTCGTGTTCCAGAACCTTGCGCAGACTCAGGCCATATACGGGCTTCTAACGGCAATCCTTATCATGCTCGGAACCGGAATGTTCGGCGGGGGCACGGAAGTACCTCTAGGTGTCGGGTTGGTGTCCATAGGAGCGGGACTTGCCGTCGGCATAGCGGGACTTTCCGCCATAGGTCAGGGAATCGCAGCCGCAGGTTCGATAGGAGCGCTCGCAAAGAGGGACGAGGCATTCGGAAGAGGAATGGTCTTCTCCGCTCTCCCCGAGACACAGGCCATATACGGGCTGCTCGTCGCAATACTTCTCATATTCTTCTCAGGTATGTTCGGAGGCGGATATCCCGATTATTACTTCGGACTTTCCGGAATAGCAATAGGACTTGTAGCGATAGGTGCGGGAGTGGCCGTAGGTATAGCGGGCCTTTCCGCCATAGGTCAGGGAATCGCCGCAGGCTCTGGAATAGGGGTCGCATCCGAGCGGCCCGAACTCTTCGGAAGGTCGATAGTGTTCTCCGCCCTCCCGGAAACACAGGCGATATACGGGATACTCGTCGCAATACTGCTGCTTGTGTTCGGGGGCGTCATGAGCGGCCCCAACTTCGGAGATCTCGGCGGGGAGATGGGATACATCGGATATGGGCTCATCGCTGTCGGTGCGGGACTCTCCGTCGGTATAGCAGGACTCTCCGCCATAGGTCAGGGAATCGCCGCAAGCTCTGCAATAGGCTCCATGCCGCGAAAACCAGAACTCTTCGGAAAGAGCCTTGTTTTCTCCGTTCTCCCCGAAACACAGGCCATATACGGGCTGCTGATAGCCATACTCCTGCTGGTCTTTTCCGGAATGGTCGGAGGGGGAATATCCGATGCATTCACCGGAAGCACGGCATTCACACTGGGGCTCATCGCTGTCGGTGCGGGTCTTGCAACCGGAATCGCAGGCCTTTCCGCCATAGGTCAGGGAATCGCTGCGAGCGCAGGCATAGGCGGAACAGCACGCAAGTCCGAGATGTTCGGAAAGAACATAGTCTTTGCAGTGCTGCCTGAAACACAGGCCATATACGGCCTTCTTGTAGCAATACTTCTGATAATATTCACCGGATTCATAGGGATCACCCGTCAGTTCAATCTGGGCAATGTCGGCATCGGATACGCTGCGGTGGGAGCTGGTCTTGCAATAGGAATCGCAGGCCTTTCCGCCATAGGTCAGGGTATAACGGCCGCATCGGGAATAAGCGCCACGGTAAAGGGTCCCGAGAACTTCGGAAAGAGCGTTATATTTTCGGTGATGTCCGAGACATTCGCGATATTCGGACTGCTGATAGCCATTCTCATAATTATATATACTGGGATAATGAGGTGATAACATGGACAAGAAGGCACTCGATAACATAGCAAAGAAGATACGGGCCGATGCGGAACACAAGGTGAATCAATATCACAGAATAGCTGAACAGAAGAGGCAGGAAATAATCTCCCGTTCGGAGGCCGAGCTTGAGAAGGAGCTCAGGCAGATGAGAATAAAGAAGGAACGGGAGATAGAGAACCGTGTGAACTTCACCATATCTCAGGCCAAGATATCGGGAAAAAGGATGATACTCACGGAGCGCGAGAAGGGAATGGATGCCGTGTTCTCAGAGGTCATTTCTTCCGCACCCGAGAAAGACCCGAAAGGATACAAAGCATATCTTCAGACATCGATAAGACATATGAAGGACATCCTCGGAGATGGAACCATAATATGCAGACCGGAGGACGAATTCATGTTGAAGACCATGCTTCCCCCGGGCTGGTCCCTCGAAGTTTCGCTTGAAACAGGGCACCCGGGCATAGTCGGAAGGTCTCAGGACGGGAAGATGGAGGTCGATATGACCCTTGCAAGAAAACTTGAAGATATGAGGGAAGAATTCAGGAAGAGCATAAGCGAAGTTCTCTACGGAGGAGAGACATGAGTTTGCTCGGAGATCCTATCACCGTAGCATTCGCCGTAATCGCAATAGCTCTCCTGATAGTCGTGATATTTTTCATGGCATATTTTAACATCCTTCTTCTCATAGCCAATTTCGCATACCCGAATGCGATGCTCAAGGCAACATCCGTACTGTTCCTTGCAAAGGAGCGGTTGAGAAAGCTTTCCGAGTCCAGCAGGGAGGAGTTCGTAGAATCACTCCGTTCTGCAGGTTATCCTATAAGTTCAGGAGAATCCGATCCCGATATGATAGAGGCGGCCGTGGAAAGACATAGCTTCAAACTCATGGAAGAAACCGCAAATTCCATGCCTCACAAGGCAAAACCCTTTTTCGAGGCGTGGATGAAGAAATACGACATAACTGCCATAAAGAATGTACTGCGAGCAAAGAGGGCCGGAGAGAGACCGGATATTTCAAAGATACCTCTCTACGAACTTGACAGAAAGATTCTTTCCGAGATGGCGGACTCAAGGGACATCGAATCGGCCATACTGGTCCTTCACGGCACGGAATACGAGATGGGTCCTGAGGAGCGCTCCGGATATGCGGTGGAGACTGCCCTCGATAGAAAATTCTTCAACGGGCTTGTTGATTCGACATCAGCGGTGGATAGCGATATAGCTCAGCGCATCTCTCAGTTTGTGGACATGTATGCGGATATAACCAACATAAAGTCCGCCCTGCGAACAAGGGCTATGGGAATGAAGTCCGAGAGCGCCATGAAATCGCTCGTCGGCCCGGGTTCCGAGATACCGGAATGGAGAGTCAAGAACATGGTCGATGCCGCCGATATCGAGAGAGCCATATCTGAGATATCAGGAACATCATATGCGGAGGCGATTCGAGGTATACGCGATATAACCGGTATTGAAGCCGCCCTGGATAGAGAGCTTCTGAGAAGGGCTCTCGAACTTGAGACCGATTATTCTCTTGATATGGGCCCGGCACTTTCATTTGTTATCTCGAGAGAGATGGAAAGCCGTAATCTCAAGGCGATAAACAGAGCAATAGAGGCGGAGATGGAATGGAATGACATCGAACCCCTGCTTGTTATGGAGGATGAGCTATGAAGATAGCGGTTATAGGGGATAGAGATACCATTACGGGGTTCAGGCTTGCGGGCGTCAGTGAGGCAAGGATTGCAGAGGATGCGTTCAAGGCCGAAAAGGAGATGAAAAGGATATTCAACATGCCCGGTGTTGCCGTGGTTTTCATAACATCGGACCTCTCAGCCCATGTGAAGGAGATGGTTTCCGAAAGAAGGAACATGGGAGAGATATACCCGATAGTTGTTGAGATACCGCCGTTCAAAGGCGAGATGAAGGAAGACCCGATAAGGGAGATAGTCAGAAGAGCCGTAGGAATCGATATGGAGAAATAGGAGTGTGTTCAGATGGAATATGAGGAAGGAACGATAATCAGAGTGGCCGGACCCGTGGTCGAAGCCACCAATATGAAAGGGGCCGAGATATATGAGGTCGTCTATGTCGGAGATGAGGGACTGATAGGTGAGATAATCGGCCTGAAAGGAGACAGGGCCACGATACAGGTATATGAGGAGACAAGCGGCATAGGGCCCGGAGAATCCGTTAGAAGAACAGGCGCTCCGCTGTCACTGACACTGGCCCCCGGTCTTATCGGTCAGATCTATGACGGCATCCAGAGGCCGCTTCCCAGCATAATGGCGAGTGCGGGGGATTTCATTTCAAGAGGGGTCAGTGCCGACCCGATAGATACGAAAAAGAAGTGGCACTTCGTACCGGTAGCTAAGGAGGGTGCAAAGCTGAGGGGTGGCGATGTTCTCGGAACCGTGCAGGAAACAGAACTCGTACAGCATATCGTGATGGTACCTCCGGGACTGGAGGGAAAACTCGCTTATATGGCCTCCGAAGGAGATTATACTATCGAAGATGTCATAGCAAAGCTAAAAACATCCGATGGCGAGAAGGAGATTGCCATGATGCAGAAATGGCCGGTGAGGCACGGAAGGCCCGTTAAGAGATTCCTTGCTCCGGAAGAACCGCTGATAACCGGCCAGAGGATTCTGGACACATTTTTCCCAATAGCAAAGGGAGGAACTGCGGCGATACCCGGCGGTTTCGGAACAGGAAAGACAGTCACGCAGCATCAGCTCGCAAAATGGGCGGATGCGGACATAGTGGTCTATGTGGGCTGCGGTGAAAGAGGAAATGAGATGACCGAGGTTCTGACGGAATTTCCGGAGCTGATAGACCCCAGGACAGGAAAACCTCTCATGCAGAGGACGATACTGATTGCCAACACCTCCAACATGCCTGTTGCGGCAAGGGAGGCCTCCGTATATACGGGGATAACACTTGCGGAGTATTACAGGGATATGGGATACAATGTAGCCCTTATGGCGGATTCCACATCAAGGTGGGCGGAGGCCATGAGGGAGATATCGGGAAGGCTGGAAGAGATGCCGGGAGAAGAGGGATACCCCGCATATCTGGCATCAAAACTCGCTGCTTTCTACGAAAGGGCTGGAAAAGCCGTTTTGGAAGGGACTGATGAGAAGATAGCCTCTATATCCGTCATAGGTGCCGTAAGTCCTCCGGGCGGAGACCTTTCGGAACCTGTCACCCAGAATACGCTCCGGATAGTCAAGGTCTTCTGGGCTCTCGATACCGCATTGAAGGAAAGAAGGCACTTCCCATCGATCAACTGGCTCAGGTCATATTCTCTTTATCTGGATGATGTGAAGGGATGGTGGGCCAAGGACATATCCGAGGATTGGTTTGACCTCAGACAGAAGGCCATGGCGCTGCTGCAGAAGGAGGCTGAGCTTCAGGAGATAGTCCAGCTCGTCGGACCGGATGCACTCCCGCCCCTTGAACAGGCCGCTCTCGAGGGAGCAAGGGTCATCAGAGAGGACTTTCTTCAGCAGAACGCCTTCCACGAGGTGGATACCTACTGCCCCCCCAAGAAGCAGTACATAATGCTGAGGACGATGCTGGAGTTCTATGACATGATAACCGATGCCGTGAAGAAAGGGGTTTCAATGGATAAGATAAGGAAATTGAAGATAAAGAGTGAGATATCACAGATGGCTCGGGTTTCAAACGAGACCTTCGAACAGGAGTTCGCAAACCTTGAGATGAAGATGAGAAACGAGATAGCAGGCCTCGTGAAGGAGGTGTCGGAATGACGGACAAAAGCATAGAGTACAGGACGGTCAGAGAGGTGAGCGGCCCTCTCGTGGTCGTCGAAGGCGTACATGGAGTTTCATACGGGGAGGTAGTCAAGATAAAGGGCAGTGACAACCGTGAAAGACTGGGGCAGGTGCTCGAGGCTAGGGAGGGCCTTGCAATACTTCAGGTATTCGAGGGAACCACAGGTCTGGATACCAAGAATACTTCGGTGAGGTTCACGGGAGAGACCATGAAGATACCTCTTTCCGGAGATATGCTCGGCAGAGTGTTCAATGGTGCGGGAAAGCCGATAGACGGAGGCCCCGAGATAATACCGGAAATACGTGCGGACATAAACGGGGCGCCCATAAACCCCGCAGCACGCGAATTTCCTCGTGAGTTCATACAGACAGGCATATCGACTATAGATGGAATGAACACCCTTGTCAGAGGACAGAAACTTCCTATATTCTCCGCATCCGGACTGCCCCACAACGACCTTGCGGCCCAGATAGCCAGACAGGCAAAGGTTCTCGGCGGGAAGGAGGACTTCGCAGTGGTCTTCGTCGCCATGGGAATAACAGCGGAGGAGGCCAACTTCTTCAGAAGGGATTTCGAGAGGACGGGAGCGCTCGAAAGGTCTGTCCTGTTCCTGAACCTTGCGGATGACCCTGCCATCGAGAGGATAATCATACCCCGTATGGGGCTGACAACCGCCGAGTATCTGGCATTCGAGAAGGGAATGCATGTGCTCGTCATCCTCACGGATATGACGAATTACTGCGAGGCACTCAGGGAGATAGCCGCCGCAAGGCAGGAAGTTCCCGGAAGAAGAGGTTATCCCGGATACATGTACACTGATCTGGCAAGTCTCTACGAGAGAGCCGGAAGGATTTACGGAAAGAAAGGGACCATCACCCAGATTCCGATACTCACCATGCCCGACGATGACATGACCCACCCGATACCGGACCTGACAGGATATATCACCGAGGGCCAGATAGTGCTTTCAAGAGAGATACACAGGAAGGGAATCTACCCGCCGGTTACTGTCGGAGCATGCCTTTCAAGGCTTATGCAGCAAGGAATAGGCGCTGATAGAACGAGGGAGGACCATGCGGATGTGGCCAGCCAGCTTTACTCCGCATACGCCGAGGGAAATGACCTGAGGAACCTTGTGGCCGTGGTCGGAGAGGAGGCTCTTACCGAGCGGGACAAGGCATTTCTCAGATTCTCGGACATATTCGAGGAGCGCTTCGTGGCACAGAGTAAGGACGAAGAAAGAACGATAGACGAAACGCTGGACCTTGCGTGGGAACTTCTGGCAACTCTGCCGAAGGAAGAACTCAAGAGGATACGGAAGGAGTGGCTGGACAAATATTATCCGAAGAAGTGAAAAACCATTCCATCCGACATTTTTCTTTATCGTATATCATAGGCCGAGCCATCGACTTTCCGGGCGGAAGCATAAGTGCTCTTATCTTCGAACTTGATTCTTTTCGATACCGCAAGGTCATGTACGGCACGCAAGAGAGCATCGAACCTCTTTTCTCCGATGTCGGACTCATATATCCTGGTCTTGAAGGTGGTATCTCCAAGCGGGGACCTTCTCTCAATGTAAAGCACCCTCTCCCGGTCATAGTCTCGGGAAACGCTGAAAGAAACTATCTCGGAGAAGGGTATCTCCCTCACACCCACCGGCCCTATGTACTCCTCGAAAAGGTCGTTGATGTTCACCGGATACAGACCTACCGGGATATTCGAGCGAGTGCCCAGTAGCATGAATGCGGATCCGTATTTTACCACCATGCGGTCATCGAGGATTGTGACTTCCCTACGGCTCAGATGATAAGCGCCCATGACAAGGGAAAACATTGAAAGGAGACTGAAAAACAATATCAGGACCGGAACCCAGTACGGCCAGTCCGGGAACTCGTAGTTTGCCGTGAGATACATCAGCACAGCCGAACTTACAAGTAATAATATACCGTATAGAATCCCTTTTTTCATGTTTCTCCATGAGATTACGAACACAGACATACAATACGGCCTGTTTCTTAAATCTTTCTCTTTTAGAATATGTTAAAAATAGTTGCTAGAAATGTTACATTTTCCTGAAGTAATGTAATCCTCCCATGTATAAACCATATAAATAGGAAAGCGGAAGAATTCGCAGAGAGCATGATGGACAAGGATTCTTTTAGAAAGATGCTTGCCGTATCGGGCATAGGTTCTCGAAGGATAGACAGTCTCTTCGAGGCAGGTTTCACCTCACCCGAGGCTATAAGAGGGGCGAGCATAGAGGAACTTTCGTCCGTCAGAGGCATAGGCCCTACACTTGCAAAGAGACTGAAAGATGCGGTGAATGGCCCGGAGAAGGAGGAAGCATCTAGCATATATCTCTGTCCGAACTGTGGAGCCTTCATTTCCGAGAAAGAGTCCGTATGTCCGAAATGCGGTATATCTCTTGTCGATGAAGAGGTGGGGCCGGAACCGGATGAAGAGAACAGCGAAATGACGGACCACATCGTAGAAAAGGAGGAGAATCCGGAGGATGACGGCATTTCTCTTTACATATGCCCGGAGTGCGGTGCAATAGTTTCAAGTAACGAGGATAAATGCCCGAAATGCGGAACGGTTCTGGAGGATGAAGAGGAGATAGAACTGGATGACACTCCGATAGAAGGGCCCATAGAGGCAGATGGACACTGGTACAAAGAGGAATCCCCGGCCATATATGTATGTCCTTCCTGCGGTGCTCTCGTCTCCGAAAAGGATACAATATGCCCAAAATGCGGAATAGAACTCATCGGAGAGGAAGAGATAGAGACCGAGGAAGATTCGGGAGAAGGCCCAGTGGAGGCCGACGGCCACTGGTACACGGAATCCGCACCATCTCTTTACATATGCCCGGAGTGCGGTGCAATAGTTTCCGAAAAGGATACCGTATGCCCCAAATGCGGCACCGAACTCGCAGGTGAGGACGAACTTGAGATTGAAAAAAGTGAAGACGAGGGTCCCATAGAGGCCGACGGCCACTGGTACAAAGAGAGCGCTCCGGTACTGCATATCTGCCCCGAGTGCGGGGCGATGGTTTCCGAAAAGGATACCGTATGCCCCAAATGCGGGATTTCACTGGCGGACGAGGAGGAGATAGAGGCGGAGGCTTCCGAAGGTGCCGACGGATTCTGGTACAGACAGGATGTGGATGCGCTGGACATATGCTCCGAGTGCGGGGCCATAGTCCCGGAAGGTATGAGGGAATGCCCCTCCTGCGGAGCAGTAATAATTCACGATGAAGGGAAGACGGAGGAAGAGAGGCCGGTTTCAGCGGGAAATCTCGAAAACACCGGAGAGCTCGGTGGGCCTGTTGAGGTGGAGAGTGCTCCCGAAGGCATTCCGGAGAGCATCCCCGCAACTGCCAAGGAGGACATAAGTGACGAAGAGGTCGAGGAGTACATACCGACCATAGATGATATACTCGCAGGGATGGAAGGTGTTGAGGAGAAAGGTACGGACCAGTTCGAGAGCGCGGAGGATGACCTTGACGACATATTAAGAGAGATAGAATCGGAACCCATCGATGCCGCAAGTTCTTCGGAGGGCGCTCCCGAAGTCCCGATGAATGCCGAAGCGGAGGAATACGAGGGCATTCGGGAACCCGAAGATGAAATCGTTCCGGATATCGTCCCAGATATTGCCGAACTTCTTGAGACGGAAGAGACTGAGAGCGAACCAGAGGAAGCGAATTCTTCCGAAGTAAGTGTGGAAGAAGGTCCGGAGCCACAGGAAGAGGATATATCCCACATAGCTCCCGTGTATGCCGAAGAGCCGGTAGCGGAGGAAGAGGAACCGGTGCAACAGCAGGAAATGGGGGAAGGGCCGGAAGAAGCGATATCCGAGGCTGAGGAATACGACGAGGACTTCGATGAGGAATCGGAGGAGGAAAGGCCCGAACTGGAAGGAGAGGATATAGGGGAGATATTCGAATCGGAAGAGAAGAAAGGGGTCTCCGTCGGATTTGCCCGCACATGGGCTGGTCTTTTCAAGGACAAGCCCTACGGACCCGAAACTGCGGTTGATGAGGAGAAAGAGGCGGATGTGGAGCCGAGACCGGCAGTCATAGGTGTGGAGAGCGCCAGACCCGGAGAGGTAAGGACGCATTCTGCGGCACAGACCAGAGGACTTACCAATGGTGCGGTCAAGAAAGGCTTTACGAACGGGTCGGGAATGACGGACGGAAGAACGAACGGACTTACGAGAATATCTGGAAAGACCAACGGCCTTACCAATGGACTTACAAACGGATTGACCAACGGCATCACCAATGGGAAGGGTGCCATAAACGGCGGACTGATAAACGGCAACGGATTCATAAACGGTGGGGAAAGGATAGGACGGATAAGGGAAGAGGAGGGATTGAAAAGGCCGCTAGTGCCTATCGCGATGGTTATGATGCTTCTGATACTGACCCCGTTACTTCTGAGTTTCATGATAATGCCCGCCCCTCATGAGGTGAATGTTGGCGGCGGATTTTCTGATTGGCAGGATATCATAATGTACCCCGATTCTTTGACCGACCAGCCCCATGATTCCGCCATAAACCTTCAACGGGTGAGTGCATATATGGATATGGACGGCCTATCTCTGTATGTGCAGGTTGCGAATCAAAGCACTCTGTTCGTCGGACATGATAATGCAGTTCGATCCGTACTGGCATTTGTTGACACGGATTCCTCCGAAGATACAGGATACCTTATAGATGGAATCGGCGCCGACCTTATGTTCAGGGCTGACGGATGGAACGGTACGGTTCACAGCCATTCCGTATATGTGTGGGACATAAACAGAGGACAGGATGACTGGGGCGGATGGCATTCACCTTCCGGTGTTCCGGTATATGTAGAAGGAAACAGGATGGAGACTAAGTTCTGGGTAGGCGGTTATGCACATCCGAGGATACTTTTTGCAACAAAGGATACCTATGGATATGAGGACAGGTCCGATGTGATAGTTGCGCCGCTAACGCCCTCTCTGAGAGTTGTGCAGTCCACGCCGCAGCCAGCCGCGGTGCATCCTGGGAACACAGCCCATCTTCTAACGCTTCGTATGAGGTCGTACGGAGCGGAGTCACGCATAAGCGCCATGCACATTCTTGAGTTGAGAAACGGAAGCATATCTCAGGCATACCTTTACAGGGATTCCGATGGGGGGGGTCGCTATGATAGCGGAGACATCATGGTCGCGTCGTTCAATCGGGATATGTACGGTCTGAGCGCAGATATGGATCTGGATATAGGAACGAATGAGCAGACATTCTTCATTCTCGGAAGGATAGAGGATGCTCCTCCACAGAGCCCGGTGTCAATATATCTCGATGATGCTTCGATATCTCTGGAGAGAGGAACGGTAACGGTCGTTTCTTCCCTTTCCGGAGGATTCTATGTGGATGCCGTACCACCTTCTCCGAGAATAGACGGTTGTTTCATGGACTGGGATATGGTGCCGCCCAACGAGGACCCTGCGGGAGATGTGATTCCGAGCGAGAACCCGAACATAGATATAGCGAATTATCAGATATGGTCAAACGACGGGCTTTACTTCCATGTGGATGTGGACGGAAATATGCTGGGCGGTGAAGATATGCCCTTCACTGCAACGCTTCCGAGGCCGATACTGGACCATGACCATGACGGAATACCGGATGCCAATGACACATACCCGTACGATTTCGACAACGACGAAATACCCGATTCACAGGACCGAGACCGAGATAATGACGGAATACCAGATAATCCGGGACCGGACAGGTGGCTGAACAACACATACACCGGAGCCAGCATATACATCGGGCCGGTCGAGATACCGATAATCGACGGATATGACCGCATCATGCTCTTTGTCGATTCGGACGGAAATATCAGTACTGGGTACGATGCCCCGTGGCTTCCGATAGGCGCCGACTACATACTTGGGGTGAGTGGAAAGAACGGAGAGATAAGAGGGTCTCAGGTTCTTAGGTTCTCAGGTGATGTGTCCACCGACTGGTCATGGGAACCGATATCCGGTATGGATGCCTTTGCCGCATACGGTTCAATAGAGGCCGGAATAGGCTCAGGAACGCTGAATCTGAGCGCTAACTCATCATTCTTCTTGTATACTACTGACTGGAACAGCAATCACGATTCATCCGACGGAGTTCTTACCGGTACAAGGGCAGGAGATGTTACGAAGAGCCTCCATCTGCATGATGGGAATTATATGGACACAGATGTCGGGAACCTCTCTTCAACTATGCAGATAACCGACGGCAGTGCTAACACATGGCTACAAAGTCCCGAATTTGCAGAGGATTTCCATATACTGGATGCCTCTTTTTCCGTTTATGTCTCTTCCGTGGATTCTGCGCCGGTCACGCCCGACCTTTCAGTGGAGATATCGGACAACAGCGGTGTTTTGGCACAGAAAACTCTTTCCATAGATTCTGAGGGATGGTACACATTCGATTTCGGTGCATTGGATGCAATGGTTCCGGTTGGAGACAGCATCAATCTCACACTCTCAGTCCCAAATACGCGGGGACGCACCGGTGTTACGGTGGAATATGATTCTTCGGAATATGATTCCCGTCTTGACATGACAACGGACACATTCATCAATGTTGACAGCATCCGAACATACAGAGATAAGGAGATAGTGAATACATTCTATGCGGGAGAAAATATTACTATAATAGCGAATGTTTCGGACCCTTTCGGCTCCTATGACATAAGCGGTGCGAATCTCACGATATTATCTCCATCGGGAAGTATTCTTCTGGAGAATGCTACGATGACCTTGCAGTCAGCCAATGCCAGCAGTGCAGTATTTCTTTATAATTATTCACTAAGTACGGATTCGGAGATGGGAAATTATACGCTTATTGTGTATGCAACGGAGTCCAACGGAGTCATCGATTCGGATACCGGGTATTTCAACGTCATCTCGAATCCCGATTATATGGTCGAGATAAGGCCCGACACGACTCTCACTGCTTCCCCCGATTCTCGCGCCGAATTTGCGCTCACCTTGAAGAATACAGGAAAACTAAACGACACATACGAGATAAGGGTGGGAGCATCAAGTGAGTCTTGGAGAAGCGACCTGTATATTTCCGGCTCATATGCCGCTTATGATTCAAATGGAGACGGAACATGGGATTGGGTTAATGGAACATGGGATTCAGATGGGGACGGATATCCGAATGTGTTCCTGACTTCAGGTAATGAAATTTCTCTGAACATATCTAAATATGTGCCACCCAGCTCGGAGGGTTTGATTGATTCTACGGAGATATTCGCGGTTTCCGAGGGAAATTCCTCTGTGGAAGACAGCGCAAAGCTCACTATCGCGGTCCCATCCGAAAATCCTACGAAGACACTTCACCTCCATTCCGGTTTTGGAATGGATACATTTGCCGGCAACAGCACACAGATAGAGACAATAAGTAATGGAGGAAGGGAAACATGGTCACAAACAGACCCGTTCTACACTGATTTCAATATAACATCCGATGTTCAAATCTACCTATATCTTGACCCCCAGCCGGCCATATTCTTATGGCTCAACACATACCCGAATGTTACTGCCACTCTGTATTCTGATAGTATGTATATTGGGAATTCGACTCTAAAATCACTCTCGGATGCAGGTTGGTACATCTTCACGATACCTGTCTCTTCACAGGTGAACATATCGACAGGTGAAAGAATATATCTGGATGTGAATGTCTCTGGAGCACCGGCCATACTGTGGGGCTCGGAAGGGTATGCGGATATCTATTATGATTCATACGACTACGACTCAAGGATAGTCATGCCGACGGATACCTATGTCGATGTAAAGGGCATAGAAACCGCAAACGAGACCGCAACAACACAGATATTTTCCTCCGGAGAAACGGTACATATATACTCTGACATATCGGACCCATTCGGTTACGGCGACCTTGCAGGAGCCAGATTGACAGTCCTCAATCCGGATGGCTCATACCTTGTACGGAACGAAAGTATGCGGTTCTTATCTGGAACCGGCGCTCTGGGGACATATTCTTATGACCTCCTCCTTCCTTCGGACGCAGAGGTGGGGGAATATTCCGTCTATGTGACAGGAGTGGAAAGCAACGGAGTTCTGGACACTCTGAGCACATCCTTTTTCATCCCATGCGGTGTGGACATTAAGGAGAATGTCAGTATGAATGCCAGCTCACCGGGTACGGCCGTATTCGACCAGGCGATAATAAATACAGGTAGGGGCGCGAACATATATGACATATCCGTCCGGTCTCTGTTCGGCTTTAACATAAGCATTTACTCACCGTCCGGCGAACTTATTGCGACGGATACGGGGGGCGACGGAACATGGGAATATGTGGATTCCGCATATGACACGAACAATGACGGAATCCCGGATACGGGCCTTCTCCTTCCCGGCGACAGTTTTGCCTTTACCGTGTCGGTCGAGATACCTTCCAATCAGAACGGCACCGAGCAGGTTGTTGTTACCGCATCCTCTATGTTCGGGAACTGTGATGACAGCACATACAATGACATTAGCGTACCTGAGTTCGGGAACTTGCTCATCCCTCTCATGTTCTCGGTGTTCGCAGGTATTTTATTTATAAGAAGGAAAAAGCGCTCGGACCGCAATCCTATTAAATCACAATGCTATGCAGAGGCATGTCCCCCAGAAGAATAGACCCGCGTCAGATGAATCGAATGATGCGCCAGATGGGAGTCCAGACCGAGGAGATGAAAGGTGTCGAAGAGGTGAGAATAATCACTTCCGAGAAGGAATATGTCTTCAAAAATCCCGATGTTACAATGACGATAATTCAAGGTCAGAAGACATACCAGATCGTCGGTGAGCCAGAGGAAGAGGAAAAAGAGGGCGCAATACCCGAAGAGGACATAGAACTGGTTGTGCAGCAGACAGGGGTTTCGCGCGAAGAGGCAAAAAAGGCTCTGGAAGAAAATGACGGTGAGCCGGCGGAGGCCATAATCGCAATAATGTCCGCAAAATAGGGGAATCGCCCCAATAAGCTTATTAATTCCTTTTTCATAGGGTATTCCGTGTCTGAATCGGATAAGTTCTACCGGCATTTCGCCATGGCCTTACTGTTCTCCGCAATGATATTCTCATTTTTGAACCTGCTTCTGGTATTCGATTTCGGCAAAGCGCACGGGATGGAGATTTTCAGATATGCGGTGTACGCTGCCATGGCAATCTTTCCTCTGATAATAATAGGTTCAACCGTTTCATCGCATTTCTCTCTCGGAAAGAGGCGAAAATCATCCCTGAAAGACAGTGTTCACATGAGCAAAGGGGAACATCTCCTTCTCAACACGACACCCCACCCGTTTTACTTCGCCAAGTTGGCCGTTGCCATCGCCGCACTTGCAGCGCTCATGCTTTACATGTTACTTGCAAGTTCATACCTTGCCCCGATAACGGATGCAGGATGGTGGTGGCGGGTTCTGGCGATATCCGGCCTGGCATCCGTGTTCGTTTATTCGGCCAGTGCGGATCTGCTTCCGCACAATTCGATCCTCGAAACCGTTGAACATGCATGGGCACTTTTCTTTGCCTTCTGGTGGTCCGTCAGCTCCACGGCAGTCGTCAAGGCCCAGATAGAATTGAATTATCCGAAGGCATTCTGGGAAAAATTTCTCGGCCTGCCTTCTCTGGCGATGATCATGTTCGCAATCATACTATTTCTCATGAGCAGTATGATATGGAAGATAGACCGCTATATTTCCGGCAAGAAAGCCACGACACCTCTGGGGACCATATCGATAACGCTTATGGCGGCAGGCATAGCCGCTCTCTTCCCTCCTTTGTGGTTCCTTTTTTCCGATGTGGTTCGAGAGACATTCTTCTATGCCACAGCCATGATGACACTCCTTCTATGGATACTTCTTTCCGCTTTCCTTTATTATCGCGGAGGCATAAGGTTCATATTCACGAACAGGAGGATAATCATCTCGAAGAGATTCATAGGGACCTATCTGGATGAGCATCCATACGACGACATACTCTCTGTGGAGTTGATGCAGGGCTTCTTCGGAAGGAATCTTTCATACGGAGACCTGAGATTCAGGGTAAAAAGAGGAAATAAGATAGTGAAATTCACTGTTCCGGCGGTCAGGAATCCCGCACTCGCAAAGAACATGGTCACCGTCCTGTCAAAGAACGGAAAAAAGAGGAAAAACCAGAACGCCCCCATAAGGAAAAAGAGGACCATACATTACACGAAACCTTATTGAGATTCCGAATCCACTATTACCTGAGCCCCTATACCTCCTCTTCTCGCCGCAAACAGGATGACTTTCAGTCTTTTCGGTCTTACCTTCTCTATTATGTCTTCATATATCTTCATGGCCATATGTTCATAGAATATGCCGACATTTCTGTATGCGGCCAGATACAGCTTGAGACTTTTCAGTTCAAGGATGACCTTGTCTGGAACATATTCTATCTCAAGTTTGTAGAAATCGGGAAGCCCGGTCTTGGGGCAGAGCGCAGTCAGTTCGTCGGTCTCATATCTTACGATCTCGTTTTTCTCCGCGTATACATACCGTACGGTCTCTATTTCTGGCTCTATTTTCATATCTGGTATATGGTCCTGCTTCCCCTCGTAGCCAGAGAGGCCTCTTTCGCCGTCCATGCTTCCGCATACGCCGTTCGTTTAATAACTGTTTTCTTTCGATATGTCAGAGCTCATACCTCTCGTGATGGAAAGCGAAAATATTGTGGGGCTATAATGACGGATTTCTTCGTTATTTTTCGTTTTACCACCCCCTATTAAGGCGAAATCTTTATATCTCGTCCGAAAATGCCGTAATAGCCTAGGTGAAAATATGACCGCAGGAAACCTTAGCAAATATGTCTACACGGCTATCATCCTTTTTCTGCTCTGGATAGTGCTCACCTCCACCTTTTTCTGGCAGGAGCTTGTGGCAGGCATAGTCCTTGCAGCGATGGTCGCAGCCATGGGATACTCACTTTTCACTGAGAAAGGGGTGGGAAACTTCCACCCGAAGAGATTGGCCTTTCTGATAGTCTACATCCCCGTGTTCCTCTGGGATGTTGTTAAAGCCAACCTCGATGTGGCGTACAGGGTGCTGAGCCCGAATATGCCGATAAGGCCGGGTATCGTCGAGATACATACGGACCTTAAATCGGACATAGCAAAGCTGGGACTGGCGAACTCCATAACTCTGACACCCGGAACCCTCACAATGGATGTGGACGGGGACCGAATGTTCATTCACTGGATAAATGTGAAGAGCGATGACATAAAGGAAGCAAGTGAAGAGATAGGCGGAAAGTTTGAAAGATACATGAAGGTGATTTTCGAATGACATTCTGGATATTTTGTTGTGCCATAGTATTGGGCGCTGTTTTTCTGGCGACCCTCAGGGCTGTGCTCGGACCCACGGCATCCGACAGACTTGTGGCAGTGGATGCCCTTACCACGATAACCGTCACACTCATGGTTATGCTCGGTGTGATGTATGGTAGGGAGATATACCTTGACGTGGCGCTCGTCTATGCCGTCCTTGCATTCATGGGTGTTCTCATAGTCGCGAGATATATGGAGGGAGGACTGTGAGCATAGATGTGCTACTTTACTATCTGGGTATGTTCCTGATAATGAGCGGAGCACTCTTCCTTTTCCTCGGAGCCCTCGGTATATTCCGGCTTCCCGATGTATATAACAGGCTTCAGGCAGGAACCAAGGCAACTACTCTGGGGGCTTTCGGTGCGATAATCGGAGTGGGAGTGCTTAGGCCGGAATGGCTTCCAAAGGCAATAATCATAGCGGTATTCATACTTCTGACAAATCCGATAAGCAGCCATGCTCTTGCAAGGGCCAGTTACAGAAAGGGAATAAAGCTGTGGCACAGGAGTGTTGTGGACAAGTACGGCCCATATCTGAAGGAGAAAGAGAAGGAGGGAAAGAAATGATATGGTTGGCGGCGACCTTTCTCATACTCATAATGATGTTGTTCGCGATATATGCGATACATACGAACGACTTGCTCTATGCGGTGGTGGCCGCCATGGCCGTAAGCCTCATAGTCTCAATTCTTTTCTATATATTGCAGGCACCGGATGTGGCGATGGCGGAGGCTGCAATAGGAGCGGGAATATCGACAGCCGTTTTCGTGATAGCAATAAAGAAGACAGAGAGGTATGAACATGATTAAGAAATCCATATCATTCATATTGATAGCGATAGTATTCCTCGCACTGTTTCTGACACTGGCCAATGATGTACCCTTCGGAGCGAACAGAACCGTGGTGTCTGCGAAGTACATATATGACGGAGTTCAGGACACGGGAGCGGCCAACCTTGTTACGGCCATAGTGGTCAATTACAGGGGTTTCGATACACTTGGAGAAGTGACGGTCCTTTTCGTGGCTGCAACAGGAATAGGTGCCGTGCTCTACAACATGGGCAATCCGGTACGAAAAAAGCGTGAGAAGACGGAAGCAAGCCTTATAGTTAAGACAGGTTCAAAGGTCCTTTTCCCGATAATGCTCATCTTCGGTGCGTATGTATTCATACACGGTCATCTGACACCGGGCGGAGGATTTCAGGGGGGTGCGATAATCGCAACGGCTTTCCTCTTCAGATATGTTTCAGATACGCGCTACTCCATAGACCACAAGAAGTTCACGGCCACGGAGAGCGTGGTGGGAATGACCTTCGCAATGGTCGGAATACTCGGCCTTCTTCTTACGGGTTATTTCCTTTACAACTTCCTTCCCAACGGAAGCCCCGGTGAACTGCTGAGCGCAGGCATAATCCCGATAATCTATATCGCAATAGGGATAAAGGTAGGTGCCGAACTGACGGGCATAGTGGACAACATGATGGGGGTGGAACAGTGATATTCTACATGGCATCAGCGTTCCTTATCGCAATAGGTCTCTATGCGCTCATGGCCAAGAAGAACCTGATAAAGATGATACTGGGGATAACATTCCTCGATTCGGGAGTCAATCTCCTGCTCATATCTCTGGGATATATCAACGGAGGTACCGCACCGATACTGCTCAACGGAGTGAAGCCCGGAGAGGTCGTTGACCCGCTTCCTCAGGCGCTGGTTCTTACGAACATCGTCATAGGAGTATCAGTTACGGCTCTTGCACTTTCAGTAGTCATAAGAGTCTACAAGCATTATAAGACGCTCAATTCAGATAAAGTGAGGGATATGAAATGGTAGATCCGACACTTCTCATAGGAATTCCTCTATTCATGGCATTTCTGATACCTTCGATAGCCATAGGATGGAAAAATTCGGCTCGCTATCTTGCTGGTGCAACCATACTCTCCAATCTGATAATCTCCGCACTTGTCTTCATCGAGGCCATGAACAACCCTATAGTTTCCGTTCTGGGCGGCTGGCAGCCCCCATACGGGATAGTATTCATCGTCGGCCCGCTGGGTTCGATGCTCGCTCTTCTCATATCTTCGATAAGCATGCTCACATGGTTTTACCTCCCTCCGCACATAAAGGAGGGCAATGAAACCAAATTCTACATGCTCTTCGTACTCTTGATGGCAGGTGCAACCGGAATGGTCCTTACAGGAGACCTCTTCAACCTCTTCGTTTTCATGGAGATAACATCGATAGCTTCCTTCTCACTGCTGGCATACAGCAGAGGAAAGGATGAGAAGGAGGCCATAGAAGCCACGATAAAGTACATGATAATAGGCTCCATAAGCTCCGCCTTCTTCCTTATCGGTATAGCCCTGCTGTACGGGGTCACCGGCACACTTAACATGGCGGACCTCGCTGCAAGAATACCTCAGGCGAACCATAATGTGGTCATTCTCTCCGTTGTGATGATAATCACCGCGCTCGGGATAGAGGCAGAGATGTTTCCTCTGAACGGATGGACACCCGATGCATATACCGGAGCATCTCATCCGGTGAGCGTTATGTTCGCTTCCGTCGTGGTAAAAGCCGGATTCTTCGCACTCATCAGGGTGATATTCCTCGTTTACTCCGGTGCTTCGGAGGCACTGCAGATACTTCTGATCTTCGGGCTTTTCACATTGTTCGTGGGGGAGTCGAGCGCTCTTCGTCAGACAGACCTCAAGAGGATGCTGGCATATTCTTCCATAGGGCAGATGGGCCTTCTTCTGGTGGCTTTTTCACTGGGAAACCAGACCGCTCTCGTGGGAGGTCTCTATGCCATGCTCAACCATGCGATAGCAAAAGGTCTGCTTTTCATGGCGGCAGGCTCCTTCATACTCGCAATAGGAACGAGGGACATAAGAGCACTTGACGGAATGGGAAAGAGGATGCCGATAACATCAGTTCTTTTCACAATAGGCGCATTTTCGATAATGGGTCTCCCCTTCTTCGGAGGTTTCATATCGAAAATAGTAATAATATCCGGAAGCATGGAGGCCGGCAGCATCGGAACTCTTATTGCGATATTGATATTATCCGCCAGTCTCATAGAACTGGTATATTTTCTAAGGGTTGTGCACAGGATATGGATGAAAGAACCGGCAAAGTATACGAATCTGAAGGAACCATCGTTCACGGTGACGTTCCCCATGATGATACTCGGAGCATTCGTATTCCTGATGGGTGTGTATCCGCAGGTCTTCTTCAGGGTTCTGGTACCTGCGGCGCAGGAACTTCTCAGAGCAATGGGGGGTGCATGATATGGACTATATGAGCTTTGCAAGGCCGGAATTCGCTATAATGCTCCTGTTCGTGGGCGCGTTGATAACATACTTTGCGGGAAAGTTCTCCTCTGTCGCCAGATATGTGCTCTCTCTGGCATTCTCGGGACTTGCGGTAGTCCTCATAGCGCTCATGTACGATAAGGAGATCGGATTGATGTGGACTCCCTCTTCAATGCCGGTGAACATCAGCATATATATACAGACCAATCCGCTTTCATGGTTCTTTGCAATCATCCTTTCCGGGCTGGCATTCCTTGTACTGATGTATTCCATCCCCATAATGAAGGGAAAGAGGATGGAGAACTGGTTCTACACTCTGAGCCTACTTCTTACCGGTTCAATGCTGGGTGTGGTGTTCTCCGGAGACCTTCTGTCTTTCTTCATATTCTGGGAGATAATGACCCTTTCCTCATATCTGCTGGTGACCCTTGCCGGAAAGAGGGCGGACAAGGCGGCCCTAAACTACATGATAATAAGCACAGCGGGCGCATATGCCATGCTGATAGGCATGGTAATGATGTATGTCCGCTTCGGAACAACGGAGTTCTCGGAACTGGCAGCGATGCTCCCCACTGCGAGTGCAGGGTTCATATGGGTCTCCGTCGGGCTTATCGCCGTAGGTTTCCTCGTGAAATCGGCGGCACTCCCGTTCTATGTGTGGGCACCTCCTGCATATTCGGAGGCACCTGACGGATTCACGCCCCTGTTCTCCGGCGGACTTTCCAAACTCGGACCCTACGGACTTCTTCTATTCATGTACGGAATGGTCGGTCTTTCTTCTCTGACGAGCATGGGCACATTCAGGGGAGTTTCAGGTTTCGGGTACGCAGTCGCACTTCTCGGAACCATCACTTCGGCCATAGCCACACTATATGCCATCTCTCAGGACGATATAAAGAAACTTCTGGCTTATTCAAGTATAAGTCAGATTGGCTACATACTCATGGGAATAGGAATAGGTTCCAGTCTCGGAGTGGCAGGCGCCATGTATCATGTCCTCAACCATGCGCTTTTCAAGACGGTCCTTTTCATGGGTGCGGGAGTACTGATATACACCACAGGAACCAGAAAGATGAGTCAGATGGGGGGTCTTGCAACGAAGATGCCGTTGACCTTCCTTACGATGCTCATTTCCATATTCTCTCTTGCCGCAATACCCATAACAGGAGGATTCGGTTCCAAGTGGCTGCTATATGAGGCAGCCATACAGAAACAGTTCGTTCTCATAGTGCCTCTGGCCTTCGTAGCAAGCGTCGGTGCCTTCCTTTACTCTTTCAGATTGCTTCAGTCGGTATTCCTCGGAGAGCTCCCAGAGAGGCTCGAAGATGCGAAGGATCCGTCCCCGTTGGTACTCACACCTATGCTGATAATGGCGAGCATAACAGTGCTCTTTGCGATAGTTCCCGGAATACCACTGAGTGTGATAGCCAGCATAGAGTCATATATCGGGATAGAGCCGATATCGGTGGATTCATGGTACTCCCTGTTTGTGGGAGAAAGCTTCGGTGCATACGATGCCATGATGGTGATGAACGTAATGCTGCTGGCAATGATGGTGGGTTTCGGCCTCTTCGTCTTTGGAGGAAAGGAAAGAAAGGTCGACCAGCACGACACATTCCTATCCGGAGAGGTCTACGAACACCATGAGAACCTTGAACTGCATTTCGCAGGAAGTTTCTACAGGCCGATAGAGAGGCTTTTCGAGCCTTACCTGAGAAAGCGTCTGGAGATGATATATGATGCCTTCGGAACGGGTTATGAATACATATCCGAGGGCATAAGGCGACTTTATACCGGAGACGTCCAGGACTATGTCTATTATGTCGTCGGTTTCCTCGGAATGCTGATAATCATAGCAGGATGGTGGTGGTAAATGAACATGAACGAGATACTGACAATAGCATTCATGATGCTATTCGTGCCCGTGCTCGGACTGTTTTTCATGGGTCTTGAGAGGAAGATAACTGCCAGAATACATAATAGGATAGGCCCTCCTGTTTACCAGCAGTTCGTGGATGTCATGAAGCTCTTCTCGAAGAGAGAGAACATAAGCCACAGCTGGGTCTTTGATATCGGCCCCATATTTGCAGTGGTAGGGGTCCTTGCCACTATGCTTTTCATACCCATGGGCGGATTTCCGATGCTTTCGTTCCACGGAGACCTGATAGTGATAATGTACCTCATGGTGATATCCGGACTCGGAATGGCACTCGGTGCGGGAGCATCCGGGAATCCGAACGCAGGCATAGGGGTCATGAGATCGCTCGTCCTTATGATGGCATATGAGCTCCCATTCGTACTGACGCTCCTCTCCGTTATGTTGTACTACAATACAACATCCCTTGGGGAGATAGTTGCAAAGCAGGGCGAAACTGGATGGGGCATACTCGCACTTCCGCTGTCCGCTCTTGTGGCGGACCTCTGTCTTCAGGGACAGTTCGGTGAGAAGCCCTTCGACCAGCCGGTAGCACCGCACGAGGTCGCAACGGGGCCGATGGTCGAATATGGCGGAAAGCATCTGGGCATGCTTTTCCTATGGCACGCCATAGCCGTCGTCATGGAGGGCAGCCTCTTCGTGAGCCTGTTTCTGGGCGGAGCGATATTTTTCGATCCATCCACAATCACTGGAATGGTACTGAACCTCCTTCTGTGGATAGTTCTTGTGTTTATGATGTTCTTCATAGCCATACTGATAAACGGTGTTATGTTGAGGTTCAGGATAGGACAGGCATTCGCATTCTACTGGAAGTGGCCAACGGTTCTGGCGATAATAGCACTCGCATATGTGATGGTGGTGAGCGCATGGTAGATGAGAACAACACTAATGAGCAGGCTACGGATATCAATGCACCAGCGGACAACCCCGTAATGGTAGAATATGTGCAACAGCAGGGCGATGCGGATATGATAAAGTTCGGTGCGGCCGCAAGATGGGCCACGAAGAAATCACTGTGGATGGTCCATTTCTGTACCGGATGCGGAGGTATAGAGATGTCGCCTCTGATGACATCCAGATATGACATGGAACGATTCGGGATGCATTCGATGGTAACCCCTAGGCAGTCGGACATACTCTTGATTACCGGATATGTGAACATAAAGACACTCAAAAGAATAATAAGAACATACGACCAGATGCTGGACCCGAAATATGTCATCGCATTCGGCTCGTGCCCTGTGAACGGAGGGCCGTACTGGGATTCCCATGTGACAATAAACCACCTTGACAAGTACATTCCCGTGGACCTTTATATCGCGGGTTGCATGCCGAGACCACAGGCCATAACACGCGCTTTCACGGCGTTGATGGACATGATACAGGAAGGAAAGGCTGATGGTTATCTGCGCTACAAGAAGAATCTGGAGAAGTACAGGGCGAATCAGGAAAAACTCATGAGGAAGTGGTGGTAATGTCGGAGGAGGTCTTTGCAAGGAAGATATCGGAATTTCCCGGCTCGGAGGTAAAAATCCTCAGAAAGGGACAGATAGCCGTGAAGGTTCCCAACGAGAAGGGACATGACGCTGCCGTATTTCTGAAGAAGATGGGTTTCATCCACCTCGCATCCATAGAGTATGTGGACTGGATAAAGGATAACGAGTTTGAACTGGTCTACAATCTCTGGTCGTACAGGCACAGACTTACGGTTTTCCTGAAGGTGAGAATACCGAGGGAGAATCCAAATTACATAACCTTCATGGACATATGGCCCATAGCTCAGACACATGAGAGGGAGGCCCACGAGATGATGGGGATAGTGTTCGAAGGGAATCCGGAACTGACACCGTTCATACTCGAAGATTGGGATGCCCCGCCTCCGATGAGAAAGGATTTCGATCCGAAGAAATATGTTAGGGAGAAATATGACAGCATACCATTCGTGGAGGAAGAGAAATGAGCACCAAGGCATTCGACCTGTTCTTCGGCCCGCAGCACCCGGGAGTAACCGGTAACTTCAGTGTAAGGGTCAAAGTGGACGGAGACACCATCGTATGGGCAAAGTCCATTCCCGGATTCCTTCACAGGAGCTTCGAGAAGCTTATGGAGGATAGGCTCTGGATACAGGGGCCTGCTCTGATATGCCGTATTTGTGTACCTGACCCTGACCACAGCGAGGCCGCATATTCAATAGCCGTCGAACGCCTTGCGGATATAGAGATACCGGAGCGTGGAAAGTATATCCGCTCTCTGATACTGGAAATGGCAAGGCTAAGTGCCCATCTCTTCTATTTTGCTGGAGCAGGCGGCTCTCTCGGACTTTATACCATGTCCCACTGGTCCATCGGGGACAGGGATTATCTCCTTGACATATACGAGAAGATAACCGGTGCAAGAGTATACCACATATTCAACTTCCCGGGCGGACCCAGATGGGACCTCCCGGATGGAATAGAGGATGAGATAGATAAGACCATGGACTATCTGGAGAAGCGCTTGCAGGAGTACGACAAGATAATGTTCAACCACAAGCTTTTCCATAAGAGGACCGTGGGACTCGGCAGAATGACAAAAGAGGAAGCTCTCAGGATGGAGGTCACAGGGCCGAATCTAAGGGCAACCGGCCTTAAGATAGATATCAGGAGAGATGAACCCTATGCGGCATATCCCGACCTTGATTTCGAGATACCCACCATGAAGGAAGGAGATGCCTACGCCCGTGCGATGATTCGCAGGATGGAGTTCGAGGAGAGCATCAATCTCGTAAGGAAGATAACCAAGAAGCTAAGGAATATGCCCAGAGGCCCTGTGAAGGCGGAGCTTCCGAACCCGCTATACTGGAAGATACCCCCCGGAGAAGCCTATGGAAAGGTGGAGAGCTCCAAGGGAGAGTTCGGATATTATGTAGTCAGCAACGGAGAGAACAGGCCGTACAGAGTACAGGTAAGAGGGCCTTCGATAAGCCACGGCATACAGGTCATAGAGAAAATGCTGGTCGGGCAGAGGATAGCGGATGTCGCACCCCTGTTGTTCAATCTGGATGTATGTCCGCCGGATATAGATAGGTGATCGAAATGACAATCAAAAGAGAAGGAACTTATGTCTCGCCATTTCTGGCACTTAAGCAGCTTTTCAAGAAGCCGCATACGGTCGAGATACCACAGGTGATAAAACCCCCTGCGGAGCGCTATCGGGGCTTCCATACAAACGATCTGGAGATGTGCATAGGATGCAGCAACTGCTCCAGAATATGTCCGGATCAGGCCATAAGGATGGTGCCTTTTCCCGAATATGCCCGTAAGGAACCGGGTTCAAGGCCACTGAGGCCGCAGATAGATTACGGTAGGTGCTGCTTCTGCGGACTCTGTGTGGAGATATGCCCCACAGGTTCGCTTCAGATGATAAGGACGTTCACCCATGTGAGCGAAGGGAAGGAACATTTCAGTTTCATACCAGACACAAGGGCCGTGAGCGATACGAAAGACTTCGTACTGGATACCAGCCAACTTCAGAAGAAATGAGCAATATGAGACGAAAATCGTCTCAAAAGAGACAAATATCGAACTGAAAATGTCGAAATCGATTAGCTTAAATACGGCATGAAAATGGAGCCACGAATACGGATGTGATATCATGACAATCCCCGGAACACTCGATAAGTTCAAAAGAGTCCCTGTGAAACAGAGGGACCCCAATGAGAGGAAGAAGGATTTTGAGATGTACATGCTCCCCTATACGAGAGAGGAGGTCATGGCAGAGGCGGACAGATGCATGGGCTGCGGTCTGTGCATACCCGGATGTCCGGCAAGGGTGAACATACCGGCATATCTGCGGGCCATGGCGGACGGAGATGTGGAGAAAGGGGTCAATATACTCTTCAAGGACCTTCCTCTTCCTCAGATATGCGGTACCGTATGCACACACAGATGTGAAGATGCCTGCGTTCTCGGTAAAAGGGGCGACGCACTGGCCATACGGCATGTGAAGAGGTATATCGCCGAGAACTCGGATTATGACCGCGATGTGCATCTGACGAAAAAAGCGGATACCGGAAAGAAGGTCGCTGCAATAGGGGCCGGTCCTGCCAGCCTTACCGTGGCATACTACCTTGCGCTCAACGGTGTCAAAGTGGATATCTACGAGAAGCACAGCATTCCCGGAGGCATGATGACCATAGGTATTCCGAGATACAGGCTCTCCATGGATTTCATAAACAAAGAGGTGGATTTCATAGTTTCTCTCGGTGCGGACATAAAGTACGGAGTTGAGGTCGGAAAGGACATCTCATTCTCCGAACTGATGAATCAGTACGATGCGCTCTTCATAGGTGCCGGAAACCACAGGCCCAGAACAACCGGGACCGAAGGTGCCGATAAGACGGACAGAGTCATGCATGCCATAGACTTCCTGAGAAAGGTGGCCATGGGAGAGAAAGTGGATGTGGGCCAAAAGGTTATAGTTATCGGAGGAGGCTTCACCGCGATGGATGCCGCAAGGACAGCTCTCCGGCTTGGTGCGAAGGAGTCATCCATATACTACCGCAGAAGGTTTGAGGATCGGCCGAGCGCAGGTACGAGCAATGCCGAGGAAGAATATGAGGAAACCGTGGATGAAGGCGTGGAGTTCATCTGGACTGTCACACCATTCGAATATGTCGTCGAGAACGGAAAGCTCAAAGGCATGAAGTACTGGAAGAATGAGATGGTAGAGCAGGAAGGCGGCGGAAGGGCAAAGCCGGTTCCGATGAAGGATAAGGAATATTTCGTTGAAGCCGACCTGATAATCGAAGCCACGGGCCAGACGGTCGATTTCAAGTTCCTGCCCGAAAATATGAAGGAAAAGCTTGAGATGAACTGGAACGACATAAAGGTGGATGCTAACGGCATGACATCCATAGAAGGGGTCTTCGCAGGCGGTGATGCGGTCAACGGAACAAAGGACATAGTGAGTGCCGTCGCCGACGCAAAGAAGGCCTACAAAGGAATACTGAAATATCTAGGCCTCTGAGTCTCTGACAAAAACCCATTACATCCCAGCATCTCGCTTTTACCACAATTCCACAGTTTGTCAGTCCCAAAAAAGAAAATAAAGAATTGAAAGGGGTTTATTTCTTCTCTTTCTTATTCTTTTTGTCACCTTTCTCCTTTGCGGATTTCGGCTCGGATGAGAAGGGCCCTATTCCCTTGCTGTACATAACATATACGGCTATTACGCCTGCTATGGCCACAACCGCAAGGATGATAGGCAGATAGTCCATCCACTTGGCCTGTCCCACGGTGACCTTTATCTCCTTCTCGTGTGTTATCGGTGCGAAGGAGGGTTCTGCGGAATCCGTGGCATTGACCTTTACCGTGAACGTTCCCTGTTCTGGGGTCCATTCCATCTTCACAATCCTGTATTCGCCTTTCGGTATCGTGGAATCCGCATCTACAAGGCCCCCGTCCTGATAGACATAGAACTTCGGTGTGCCGCTCAGAGGTTTGTCGTTGATATAGAAGAGCACAGTGGGTGAGAGTGCATCCGCATCACCGAAATTGGAGATATTGGCCATTATGTAGACCGGTTCTCCCGCCCTCGGCTCACTGGTGGAAAGGGTGAGGTTCTTTATCTCCAGTCTGGGAACCGGGCCGTATTTGACCTCGAAGAGCTTTGTTATCTCCTTGTGGTTGCCTGCCGAATCGGTCACACTGAGCTTGACGACATATGTCCCTGCCTCAGTGAAAGTGTGTGGGACTGTTTGGGTATCGTTGTAGAACGTGTCCGTATCCTCGAAATACCAGTTGTAGGTTATGGAGTGGTGTACGCCGTCATATCCCGCAGGGTCATAGGATGGAGCCGCATCGAATGATATGGTGTCTCCCTTTGTGACGGAGGCTGTGCCAACATCTTTCGATGAATGCGTCACATTCTCGGAATCCGTCCAGTTGAACACAGGAACAGGAGGCGTTATGTCATTCACGGTTATGCTCACTGTTGCGGTGTTGTAGTTTCCTACGGCGTCGGTGACGTTCAGGGTCACGGTGTAGGTTCCCCATTTCTCATAGGAATGGTCCGCAACTTCTTGGACGGAACTGTTTCCGTCTCCGAAGTCCCACTTGTATTTCAGGACTATGCCGGCAGTGCTGCCGTCTATTGTATCCGTGGAAGCGGAGGCATTGAACTCAACGATCTGCTTCTCATCGACATGAGTGTTGTTTGCCTCGGGTACAGGGATCGGCGCCGTATCATCCGCCTGTATGTGCACTTCAGCAGTAACAGTATCTCCGCTCACTTCGGTCACCGTAAGAGTTGCCGTATACTCTCTACCTATGGAATATGCGTGGGTTATGTCTATTCCATTCTCTTCCACGCTCCCGTCTCCGAAGTTCCATGTATATGTGGCACCTGCTTCGTTTCCGTTGGGGTCGTCGAATATGGCAGTGAATGAAACGTTCTTGCCCGTCTTAACTATGTATGTGTCATTGACATCCTCTCTGGCATAGACATACTCTCCGGTAGCCACATTTATGCTGGCATTGCCCGGAAGGGATTTTTCAATATTGAAGCTGATGCTTGCCACACCGGTTCCTTCTTCGGGATCCACATCTATGTTCACAAAGCCGCTTACCATCACATTCGAGGGTGCGTCAAGGCCAACCCTTTCATATCCGGATGGAACGCTCAGACTGTAACTGTGGTTTATGAGGGAAGAATCATATGATGCGAAGAGGTCCACATTGACACTTTCATCCCATATGTTCTCAACAGATGTAAATGAAGAGGATATCTCTATGTTTACAGGGGTCGATGATGTAACCGATCCTGCCGCATCGGTCACCGTTATCGCCGTACTGCTCTCATTGAAATATGTGTCATTGACATTAAGTTCGTATGCAGTGGAGACCGGTGCGAACATTGATTTCACCCAGTTTTCGAAGGCAGTCGCCTCCGTGGCATTCACATTACCATCGGAGTTTCCGAACTGGTTGTCTATCTGGAACCTGAGGTTCCCCGACTCGGGAACTGCCAGACCTTCCATGACATCCGATGGCGAATATGAGATAGTCCTTACCGCATCGAGGGTGTTGAAATCATTTCCAAAGGAATATTCGGTCCTGTCCTCCGTCTTTTGTGCCTGTGTGAGGGCGATATTCCCAAGATCGATGGTTCCGCCCGTGCATGTCACATTGTTGTTGAAATATGCGTTGTAGCCGTCAGCCGAAATAAGAACAGAGAAGTTTCCCGGATAGAGACTTACTTGGAAGAAAGGACCGTCGTGGTCAAGTTCTTTCACAACGATTTTTTGTGAATCCTCATCGTAAAGAACCACATGTATCGTATTCTGTATTCCCTTTCCCGTATCGCTGTCTGTAACATAGCCCGTAAGGTACGGTTTCGTGTCGAGTGTCATGTTCTGCGTCGTGTCCGAGTTTATTGCCAGTCCGAGTGTGTAGCTGGTTCCGATATCTTCCTTGTATGCCCACACCGCAAATGTTCCGTTATATGTGTTCATCTCATAGGTTCCGTTGACATCCGTGGTCGTGGAATCCACATAGCCTGTGGAATAATCTATGATTGAGACGCTTGCGCCCGCCACAGGCGCACCGCCGGAATCGGTAACGGTCCCGTTCAAAGTGTAATCCAAGGATGCAGAGTCAACTTTCAGGCTCTGACTCACGCTATCGCCGGAACCGACCATAAATGCACCGGTTGAGTTCTCGAAATAGACCTTTGTTCCGACCTTCTGAACCGGAAGTTTTATCTCATAATACCCTGCAGGGACATCGATTTCGATATATCCCTTGGTCTCAAGATAATACGAGTTCATGGAATCATCATCTGCATTATAAACATTTATCTCGTAACCTATAGGAACAGGACCTGCATTATCAGTTACAATAACAACTATTGTCCCGTCTTCAATTGTGCTTGCTCCACTTGTTGCGCCCGGCAGCGCTCCGAATATCGCACCCAACATAAGTACGATGAGCGCCACGCTCACGATTTTGCTCTTTTTTCCTGTCATGTGTAGATACCTCCATTTTTTTCCTTATTACAATGGGAGTAACGCCGCAATAAAGGACTAGCATATAAATCTTATCACTACTGGGCCGTATAAAAGAGAAAACAGTTAAAGAGAAAGACATATTCCCGCTCGTGTCCGACATACTGCTGAAAGCCGTAGCAGCACTCTGGCTCGCCGTACCCGCACTCTCTGCCAACTCGACGGCGGTGATATTCGGGGGTGGGACACCCATCGACTTCGGGAAGACATTTTTTGACGGGAAAAGGCTGCTTGGAAACGGAAAGACGTGGAGAGGTTTCATCGGCGGCGGGGCTTCGGCAGCGTTCATAGGAATCTTACAGCAGTTTCTCGCGCATTTTCTCAATACACCTTATCTCCCCCCGTTCTCCGACAACATCATCACTGCCGTAGGAATAACGGCCCTTATGGCATACGGGGCTCTCATGGGGGATTCCGCGGGAAGTTTTATAAAGCGCAGAATGGGGATAGGAAGGGGGCAGAAGGCGTATTTCCTCGACCAGATGACCTTTCTCATAGTTGCGCTCTTCCTTGTAGCCGCCGCATACCCTTCATTCTTCATGCGCTATTTCTGGAATGCCGCCGCATTGATAACGCTATTCATAATAACGCCCATCCTTCACAGAGTTGTGAACATAATAGGATATAAGATAGGATACAAAGATGTACCATGGTGATATGATGGAACTGAAAGATATCTTAAAAGACATCGGGGCCATAAAGTTCGGGGAATTCACCCTTCGCTCGGGAAAGAAGAGCAATTACTATGTGGACCTGAAAAAGGCGACATGCAACCCGGATGTGCTCCGGATTATGGCCGAAGAGGTTGTTTCCAGAATACCCAACGGAACGGACAGATTGGCAGGTCTTGAACTGGGCTCCGTACCGATAGCTGCGGTAGCATCGGTTCTTTCGGGCATTCCGATGGTAATAGTTCGCAAAGAGAAAAAGGGATACGGAACCGGAAATCAGGTGGAAGGGGACCTGAAAGAGGGGGATGAGGTCTTCATAATCGAAGATACGACCACCACGGGGGGTCAGATCGTAAAGGCGACAAAAGCCCTGAGGAGCGCAGGCGCAGTGGTGAAAAAGGCGGTTGTCATAGTGAACCGACAGGAGGGTTCGGATGAGGCGGTCGGTTCCGAAGATGTCCATTTGATCTCCGTGATAAGTGCGTCAGAGCTTCTGGGGGGCCGGGAATGAATTCCCCTGTCAATCCATTGAAGAAGTTCCTCAACATAATCGTTTCACTTCTTTTGATAGTCTTTTTGGCCCTTCTGCTGCTGGAAACCGCAACTCTGATATATGTGGCACCGACGGTAAACGATTCGATAGTCACTCCCGAGATAGGAACAGGTTCGGACATAATACTTTCCGAGTATCAGGTCACGGACCCATCCGGAAATCCGGTTTTCAAGATATCACCCGACATCAACGGCACGGGATATCTGGTGGGGGGAAAATACATCTTTGTACCGAGTCGCCCTCTCAGTTCGGGTACGGAGTATCATATCACATACGGGGAGGGCTCCACATCCAAGTTCAGAGCGGTATCCGATCTTTTTGATGCGGAAATAGTGAATACGCAGGGAAATGTGATACTGGTGTCATTCAGCCAGAACGTGTCCCATAGTGATGCCGAATCGCTCATATCTTTCGAGATACCCACCGCGTATGACGTCAACTGGTATGGAAATACGATGGCCATAACATTCACCAACACATCAGTGTATATGCAAAATTCGTTTTCAATGAAAGGAAATATCAGCATTGAAAGCGGGGGAACACAGAAAATAGACCTGAGCGCTCACTATCATGGAGGCGTCTTCTCCGGCGTCTCTCAAATACCCTCCATGCCTGTGACGGTCGTATATGTCATGCTACCTCCCGGTTTGATAGTGGGCATAGCCACGATAGACGGGGCGGCATTTCAGGGATATTTCATCTTCATATTCATCGCTATCTTGGCATCCGTCGGATACACCTTCTATCAGGACAGGGGGCGGTTCATACGCCGTCTTAAATCCGATATCGACAGAAAGTCTCTGAAACTGCCTTCCGACAGCCCGATTCTCGAGGCAGGCCTTCTTCTGATGGCCACTCTCTTCTTCAGCACTATTTCCTATCTTATCGCGGATTTCCTCAACCAGAACCCTGTAATACCGCAGATGGGAAACGAACCCGTATGGTTTACAGCATATTCTCTGGCAAGGGCGGGGGTATGGGAAGAAATCGTTACCCGAATACCTTTCATCGGAATACCTCTGCTCTTCACACATCTCTTTATGAAAAAGAAAAAAATGCAGCCCGTGTGGAGATACATACTGGGCGGAAAGCTTGAACTGGACTGGCCGGCTCTTATCTTCCTTTTCACGTCTTCACTGTTCTTCGGTCTGGCACATGCCTTTGCCGGATGGGATATCTTCAAGGTCCTTCCCGCCATGGTGGGTGGGCTTGCGATGGGATATCTCTTTCTGAAATGGGGGCTTCATGCCGCAATACTCTTCCATTTCGCAAATGACTACCTTCTGATGTCTGGAGATGTATTCTCATCCAAGGGCCTCGACATTGTAAGCCAGTTTCTACTTCTGGCAATGGTCATCATCGGGGCATACATATTCTATCTCTATTCCATCCGCTTCATTCGGACATTCATTTTCCCTCAGACCATATCCGCATCCGAAGCTCCGGCAATGCATGGAAGGGATTCCATGTATGGTCCGGCGAACGCATACGCATATCATCAAAATCAGTACTACAATCAACCGCAGTATCCGCCCCAATACCCCCCTTATGTTCAACAACAATATCCACCGCAGCACGCATATCCGCAGTACCCGCCGCAGTACCCACCACCGCAACAGCCTTATCCATATCAGCAGCCTGTTTCATTGGATATTTCTCCGACAGGATACATACGATACAGAAGTGAAGGAAGTTCTCTTCCGATCGCACCCTATCCGTTCAGGTGTATACGCTGCGGAGGAACCATCGCCATGTTCAAAGATGACGGAAAGGTCGTATGTACCACATGCGGTATGGAGTATACTCTGAAAAAAGAGAGTCCCGGAACGGCCGGAGCCGAAGATGACGGAAAGGAAAAAAGGGATTGATGAGACTAAGGTCTGATTCTGCTGGGCGTCCTCGGGAAGGGTATGGTTTCCCTTATGTGCTCAGCATTCGATAGCCATGCAACAACCCTTTCAACACCCATTCCGAATCCCGAATGCTGAACAGAACCGTATCTTCTGAGATCAAGGTACCAGTCATAGTCCTCTATGTTTGCATCCTCGGCCTTCAATCGCTCTATGAGGTGGTTCACATCGGTTTCCCTCTCGCTTGCTCCGAATATCTCCCCATAGCCTCTGGGAGCAAGCATGTCGTTGTTGAGAACAACCTTTGTGTCCTCAGGGTCCCAGCGCATGTAGAATGCCTTCGCCTCCTTCGGCCAGTGGGTTATGAATATGGGCAGTTCTTCATCTTCGGTGAGTTTCCTTTCTTCGGGAGCGCCGAAATCATCTCCCCATTCCAGTTCAACTCCTTTCTTTCTGAGATTGTCGAGCGCCTCGGCATAGCGATATCTGGGGAACGGGGTCTCTATCTTCTTCAGTTCCGCAGGGTCTCTTCCGAGGAATTCAAGTTCTTTCACATTCCACTCCGCCACCCTTCTGACTATGTGGGCCAGTAATTCTTCCTGTACCTTCATATTTCCTTCAAGTCCGGTCCAGGCTTCTTCAGCCTCAAGGTGCCAGAACTCTGTGAGATGTTTCCTCGTTCTGCTCTTTTCGGCCCTGAAACTGGGAGTTACGGAATAGACATTTTCAAGAGAGAAAATCATGGCCTCAAGGTAAAGCTGAGCGCTCTGGCTCAGATATGCCTTCTCTCCGAAGTACTTCACCTCGAACAGCGTTGCACCACCTTCCGCGGCACTTCCGGTGAGTATCGGAGGTGTCACCTCGTAGAAGCCCTGTTCATTGAACCATTCCCTCGCCGCTTTAAGAAGTGAATGCTTTATCTTTGCTATGGCAGTGAGCCTGCGGGAGCGCACCCAGAGATGCCTCTTGTCCATCAGGAACTCCTCGCTCTGGTCTTTTGTTATGGGGAATATCTCGGCAAAATGGATCACCTTGAATCGCCGAACCTGTATCTCACATCCTCCGGGCGCACGAGGTTCTTCGACAAGTATGCCCTCCACCTCAACGGAGGATTCAACCAATGCCTTTTTCGCATCTTCGAAGTCATTTTCACTCTCCATATCGCCTTTGAAAAGGGTTGCCTGAATTATGCCTGTGGAATCCCGGACAACGGTGAACACCATCTTTCCTTTGTGTCGCGTCCTGTATATCCACCCCCTTGTTCTGACTCTCTTACCGACCATCTCCCCGCTCAGGAGCTCATCCGCTTTCATGAAAGGAAGTTCGGACATGAAGGGCGCAATTCGGGCCGAATATATATCGCTTGTGATTGACAAATTCTTTATACCAAAGAGGGTTTCAGGGATATGGACCCGAAAGACTTCTTGAAGAGCCTTGGTAGGAAATCGCTATCCGAGGATGAAGTGAAGGATATACTGGACCACTACGGTTTCAAAACACCGGAGCGCATGGTCATAGCACCGGGAGAGGAGATAAAGGAACCGGATTTCGAATACCCCGTTGTCATGAAAGTGTGTTCTCCGAAGATACTTCATAAGACCGATGTCGGCGGGGTCAAACTGCATATTGATGATTTTGAACAGTTGAAAGAGGCCTACGACGAGATGAGGAAGAAGTTCCCGAAAGAGAAGATCTTGGTTGAGGAGATGAAGAGGCCGGGCGTGGAGGCAATAATAGGTGTGATAGAGGACCAGACCTTCGGACTTACGGTCATGGTCGGTCTCGGAGGAATATATACCGAGCTATACAAGGATGTTTCCTTCAGGGTTCTTCCCATATTCCGGGACGATGCCGACGAGATGCTCAGAGAACTGAAGGCCCACGAGATATTCGAGGGATTCAGGGGAATAAAGACCAACAGAGATGCGCTCATAGACACTTTGATGAACGTTTCCAAGATGGCGCTCGACCTGAAGGGTTACATGAGCCAGATGGACCTGAACCCTGTCTTTGTCAGGGAAGAGGACACGGTTGTAGTGGATGCGAAGATGGTATTGAAGTGAGGCTCGCCGCTCTCCTGTCCGGGGGAAAGGATTCCACATATTCTATTTACATAGCCCGACAATACGGCTGGGAAGTCAGCGATGCTGTCATTCTTCTCACGGATGCCGATTCGTATATGTTCCAGAGGCCGAACACGAGGGAGGCCGTGAAGATTGCGGAGGCCATGGGACTGAAACTCCATGTGAAACACACCGAAGGCGTGGAAGAAGACGAACTTCAGGACATGAAGGAGGCACTTTCCATTCCGGAAATCGACGGAGTTCTCGTGGGTGCCGTTGAATCGGACTACCAGTGGGCCAGAGTGCAGAGGATATGCCACGAACTCGGAATAAGGACATTCGCGCCCCTCTGGAGAAAGGACCAGGAAATGTTAGTTCGGGATATGGTTTCAGCAGGCTTTCGGATAATGATAGTCTCGGTGAGCGCCTACGGTCTGGGAGAGGAATGGCTCGGAAGGATAATCGATGAGAGGGCAATAGAGAACCTCGTTGAACTTCGCGAGAAATACGGCATAAATGTCGGTGGCGAAGGGGGAGAATACGAGACGACGGTGATAGGCGGCCCCGGTTTCGCTCACGACTTCGAAGCGGTGATAAAGGAAAGACACTGGCACAGGGATTCCGGATGGGTCGAGGTGAAACTGATACCAAATTCTGCTCTGTTGCACAAACAGTTTTATAAGCTATGGTGCCATACTTTCTGGTAAATAAGCAGAAAGCTATGATGGGATGCACCATGGCTCGAAAAGAAGCAAACAACAGGAAGTATATAAGAAATTGGTCCGAGTATAACGAAAGGCTTGTAAGAAGAGGAGAGCTCTACATAAATCTGGATTTCGTTGAAAACTGGGATGAA
>Ga0190313_1000090_pt1 | contig 57443 bp, 54 predicted proteins | sample 4870071011_MG_FD_169989 | JGI IMG/M metagenome (GOLD analysis project Ga0190313, IMG submission 169989) | Hydrothermal vent sediment bacterial communities from Southern Trench, Guaymas Basin, Mexico - 4870-07-10-11_MG | ecosystem: Environmental > Aquatic > Marine > Hydrothermal vents > Sediment ...
AAAGGAACGGCAAATGGTCTTTATTTGAAGAAAACCGACAATCCAGCTTCACTACAAACACTCAACTTTTTAATTTTTTCCTGTGGCAAAAGGTCACCTCCACGGCACATATTTTCTCACTCGTCAGTTTAATAATCCACACCATTATCATTTGTCAAGATCTGATTTTCGTATTTTACTATCAATAGGAGGTTAGATTTATGACCATTAACAAACGCATTAAAACTTTGGTCAAGAGATCCGGCCTTACCTTACAGGATTTTGCGGCCAAGGTGGGAATCAGCAAAACCACTCTTGTATCCTACCAGAGGGGTGCCACGTCCCCACCTGCCAAAGTGTTGCAACGGCTTTGTGAAAGGTTTGGAGTTAATCCTGAGTGGCTACTTATGGGTAAAGGACCGATGTTGGGAGCTGAACTAATAGAAGAGCCAACGCCAGAAGATTTTGTTTTGATACCCCTGGTAAATTTCGAGCAGGCCAAGGATGGAAGCTACCTGGCTATAGAGCTACCCCATCGTAAATGCGCGTTTGAAAAGAGATGGCTGAAAAAACTTGGCAGTCCCGACAAAATGGTAATGGTGGAAATGCCTTGCGATGACATGGAACCCCTGATAAAGTTAGGTGATTACCTTATCGTTGATACTTCTCAGATTATACCAAAACATGGAAAACTCATGGTCGTCGGTGTAAACGGATGTATTATAATCAGGAAAGTTTCAAAACATCCACCAGATCTAATATTACTTCCTTCTAACTCCCTTTATTACCCCATTTCTGCTAAACAGAACAATCAAAACGATGATATAAGATTTTTAGGCACCGTTGTCCTGCTCTGCAGACGATTTTTGTAGATGCTGGTTATGTTCTGGTCGCCTGGTGACCACGTAGGTAACTGTAACCTTTTCCGGAGCACCCGGTGCTAGGCGTACGGAGGCAGGGGTCAAGACAACGGGAACCACCTGGCTTCCGGACTTTCGAATCACATCCAACCTAAGGGGAGCCGTATAGATAGTTCTTATATTTTCGAGAATGGACTTTCCACCAATTATTTTTACTCGTTGTGGATTTATAATTACCTTGGATATGAGAAGTGAATCGTCAAGGCGTCCAACCCAATCAGCTTGAACCATCACCTCTTTTGTTACAATACGGTCAAGAAACACTTCGACGAAGTGTGGTTCAATGCGATTAAGTTCTATTCCGGGTGGCATAGAAACGTTTTCCTGAGCAATGGGCAGTATGTTTTTACCTTCCACGGCCTTGCTGAGATCGATTTGAACGGATATTTGCTGAGGCTTCAACGCACGCAGTAAGGCACTGGCCCCGCTTATATGCAACCTGACCGCTGAAGGACGAGCATCCAGTATTTCAAGCCCCTGCGGTCTGTTCAGGAATTCAATGGGCACGTCGAAAGATATAATAACGTCCTTGCTGCGAGTAAAACCGAACCATATAGAAGTTATGACAACAAGAGAAGCGAATGCCGCGATTATTGTTTTTATAACCTCTCGTTGCCTCGTTACTCGCTCTCTTCCATACTCCCTAATTCCGGTGTGTTCCTCAAGTTCGGCCTGCAAATCTTCTGGATCCGGCACGGCTCTTATTTCACCACTCTTTGCTACCGAAATGCGTCCCCTTTCTTCCGAAACTACAATCACAAAGGCATCGCTCCTCTCGGATATTCCAAGTGCCGCCCTGTGGCGGGTACCGTAAAAGGTGGGCAAATCGGATCGTTGCGACAGAGGGAGAAGCACACCAACCTCTTTGATAATATCCCCTTCTATTATTGCCGCCCCATCATGAACGGGATTGTTTGGCCAGAAAATACTCAGAAGCATCTCTTCAGAAACCTTGCCGTTCCAAGGAATGCCACCGTGTACCAACTCTGAGATATCTTCGCGACCGGGAAAAACTAGCAAGGCGCCAATGCGTTTTTTACCCATCTGCGTAACGGCTTTAGCTATGATTTCTGCGGGACTTTCAATTATCATGGCAGGAGTGCCCCACAGAAAACTCTTTAGATTGTGAACCTGTAGGACTGTTCTAAGCTCATTTCTGAAGACCACTATTATGATGATCGCCGCAACTGCAATGATGGCCTGCAAAACCCAGCTAGTTATTACGAGCCCAAGCCCTACAGCAACCTTCTGGCTGATCCACAGTATCGCAATTCCGATGATGACTTTGAAAGCGTTGGTCTGATGAAAGAGAATGTAGATACGAAAAAGGATATAGCTATTAATGAGGATGTCCAGTAAATCCTGCCATCGGATGGAATGCAAAAAGCCGAACACAGCTCCCATTTATTCAGTCCGTTATACTGAACATTAAAACACCTAGAACCCTGCCCGTGGTTCCATCGACAATTTCAACCTGCCACGGACCCTTGTCCGCTTCACGCAATTGAATGAAGCTATAAACGGGCTTTCCCGGTTCGCTTAGCTTTAGCGATATTTGAGTACTTAATTCGCCCCTGTGATACCATCGATGATATACCACAGCACCGAGGGGAAGACCATCAAAAACTGTATAACAAAAAACCTGACCTTTTCTTACGGGAAAAACCACCGAAGCACCAATGCACTCATCTGCCACGACCGATTCACACATCTGCGCCTGAAGCAGCCTAGCAGATGCTAAAGCCAAAGACATTGAACCATTGATCGACAGCATAAAGACAAATAATGAAACCAAAATTGTGAAAAACGTCAGCGAAAAAGGCTTTTCAAGCCAGGTAAACCAGCGTACCCAAATCTGATGAAAAAATCGGCATACTTTTGTCGGCATAGAAAAATTGTTCATTTTATCCTCCTACTCTTTTTATCATCTGCCGAGAAAATGAAAGAACTCATACACCCTTCGTGCTACAGAAGGCGGTATGCCCGGCACTGCCATCAAATCTTCCAGATCTGCCTCCTTTATAGAGCTTATATCTTTGAAATACTTTAACAAAATTGCCTTCCGTTTGGGGCCAATTCCTGGAATTGCATCTAACAGAGACTGCTTTAAGGTTTGACGGTGTTTTTCACGATATCTGCTTATGGCAAACCGATGCGCTTCGTCACGCACCTTTTGAATAAACCTCAAAAGATGCAACCGGTCGGCCAGATCCAGAGGATCCTTTCTTCCTGGAACATAAACTTTTTCCTTTTGCAACCGAAGAAACCTTGAATCTTCTTCGCGTTCTTTCGCAATGGATATCACGGCCGATGAAGAATTTTTAACTTCCCTGAGCGCTGCTCTAAGCTGACCCTTGCCACCGTCGATAATCCACAGGTCAATCAAATCAAAAATTTTGCGTTCCTCTAGCCGGAATTTCCTGATGGTAAAGGCAACCATTTCGGGATCACCCTGTGCTGCTACGTTATCGTCAATGGGATAAGCTTGATACTTCGATGGATCCGGCACCCCGTTTTTAAAGACAACGACCACACCCACCGAAAATTTACCGTGAAAGTTAGACGTATCCACGCAGGCAATATAATGGGGCACATCTGACAGTCCAACCAAATCAGAAAGGTCATTCAAAATGGTATTCCCTGTGGCCTTGCGCCGTACTGCCGAAGTAACATGCGCCCGTGCATTTTCAACGGCCATGGCAAGGAGTTCCTTTCTAAATCCTCTTGGACGGCATATAATAAAAACCCTCTTATTCCTTTCATTCCTGAGCCAATCTTGGATCATTTCGCGATCTTCAATGTCGCCTGATACCACAATCTCGTCCGGAATTAGCCTGGTGCTCCCGTACATCTGACGTACGAAAGAAGCCAGGATCTCCTCGCTCCTGCCACCTGCATTGCTGACATCGTACACCCTGTGCCCCGTGACCGCACCATTTCTCACAAAGAGCACAGCTATACAGCGCACCCCTTCTGATTCGCACAGGCCAATGTAATCTTGATTCGTGTAGTGAGGTGTTACCACCGTTTGTTTGGAAATCACCGCATCAATGGCTTTAATCCGGTCACGTAGCTCAGCTGCCCTTTCAAATTCCAACTCATCGGCAGCCTTTTTCATTTCTTTCACCAGTTCGGCCTTAACTGAATCAACTCCTCCGTTTAGAAAATTAACGAGCTTGTTGACTGACTCAAGATAGACCTCTCGACTTATCCGACCGCTACAAGGTGCCGGGCACAAGCCGAGATCGTAGTTAAGGCAGGGCCTTTTTCGCCTGACAAGCACCTTGCCGGAACACGTCCGGATGGGAAAAGCCCTGCGTAATAATTTAACAGCTTCCTTTAACCTGAATCCAGACGTGTACGGCCCAAAATATAATGCTCCATCGTTTTTTAAACGACGTACTATTTCAAGGCGCGGGAATTCTTCCCTGAGGTCAATCCTCAGAGCAGGATAATTTTTATCATCACGCAGCACCACATTGTATCTGGGCCGGAAGTGCTTAATTAATTGAGCTTCCAATACAAAGGCGTTATGCTCATCTCTGGTTACAACGAACTCCACGGATAAGGCCCGCTTGAGAAGGGCAGAAACCTTAATTCCTACGTTTTCCCTCCAGTAAGAACCAAGTCTTTTTCTGAGGTTTTTGGCCTTTCCCACATAAAGCACCTTCCCCTCAGAGTCCCGGAAGAGGTACACTCCAGGGCTTTCGGGAACTTCGGCAACGTTGAGCGAATCAATATGAACTCTTGTTGTATCGTCGAGCACTACCATGATATTTCACCCCGAACCCGTTATAGAGTACCTCCTCGAAATTTTCAAAAAACCCCCATTGAGAAAAGTGCATGTCATTTTTGCATGAATGCTTATAATGTGACACCGAGGTGTTGGCGGATGCAAGCTGGTTTATTGAGAAAGCTCGCAACAGAGATCAAAGATACAGCGAAACACCCTCGTTCTATACTGAAGGGGGCACTTTTTAGGAACACTGCTATTTTGCTTTCTGGCGATGCGTCCGCTCGACTGATTTCTCTGGCTTCTCTTACAATCACCGTTAGATCTCTTGGTCCCGAATACTTTGGAATGCTTGCGCTGGCAGAAACCTACGCAAAGCTCGTGGATCGGATTGTCAACTTTCAGTCCTGGTCGGGGGTCATAAAGTACGGTTCGGAAGCGCTGCAGGACGAACGTAGAGAGGACATGCCGTCACTTGTGATGGCGGGTTACAAACTGGACATCCTTTCCGCCATCGTTGGTTTTTTTTTGGCCTATTCGTTGGTTCCTCAAGTGGCAAAATATTTCGGATGGAAACAAGAGATGGTCCTGGCTGCGAAAACTTACACCTTCCTAATTTTAATGAACATCACCGGAACTCCCACCGGCATTCTCCGCCTTACTGAAAACTTCAACCTTCTGGCAAAGCAACGAATAATTTACAGTTTCCTTCGTTTTGGCGCCGTAACCTACGCTGCAATCACAGGAGGGGCCCTTATTCGTTTTATTTTAGCATGGCTTTTGTCTGAAATAACAGGATATGTGGTACTAAACTCCTATGCCTTTAAAATAATTAAGCGAAACAATTGGTTACCTTCAAAAGGAAGAATCAAGGGAGCGCCAAAGGGTTTCCTACCCTTCGTTTTGTGGACAAACCTGGCGAGTACTGTGAATGTTCCAATACGTTTTCTTGATATTTTCCTTGTTTCTTCAATCGTATCCGTCCAGGCTGCAGGGATTTACAAGGTATTTCAGCAGATAAGCCATGTACTGAAAAAGCCAGCCGAACCTCTTGGTCAGGTCGTGTTTCCGTACTTTAGCAAACTAATTGCCGAGAAGTCGTACAAAAACCTTATACTCTCTGGGGGAAAGATACTCCTGCTCGTGAGCTTTGGTGCTTTTTTCGGGGCAACTCTTCTTGGATTATCGGCTGGTTGGTGGCTGCCAGGTATTTTTGGTGAAGGTTTTAGACCGTTTGTTTTTTATTTCTTTCTGTACATTGTCGTACAGGCATTGGCTGTGGCAGTTATTCCGGTAGATGCACTCTTTATTGCTCTGGGATTGGTCCAAAAGAATTTCATCATCCAGCTCCTTGCCAATATATCTTTTTTAGTAAGTGCTTACGTGCTGGGCAGACATTTTGGCCTTCAGGGAATTATATTGGCATTGGCGATACATCCGATCATAATAGCAACCATGAAAGCAACCCTAGCCGTTAAGGAAATCAATGAAAATGCTTTTAGAGACAGAGGGAAACATCTATGAAACCCAAAATTGCCTACATTTCGAGATCTCTCTTCCCATCAACGACTGCAAACAGCATTAATGTTATGAAGATGTGTGAAGCCTTTGCCAGAGCTGGGCATAACGTAAACCTTGTAGGGTTGACAGCACGCCCCATGACTTCGCTTTATGATGTTTTCTCATATTACGGCATTAAAACCCCATTCAGGGTTTATTCTGTAACCATGTCCAAGGGCATGGAAGTAAAGGCAGATTATATTTTCAGATCGGTTATGATAGCCCGACTTATAAATCCCGACCTTGTTTATACCAGGGTTCTGGAAGCTGCATTGCTTGCTTCATCGATCGGGTTACCCACCATCTTTGAAGCCCACAAAATGCCGCGGACAATACTTTCCAAGGCATCAGCTAGGTTATTATTCAAAATGCCTCGGTTTTTACGACTGGTAACCATAACAAAACACTTGGCCGATAAATTTGCAAAGAACTATGGCATTACCCCCTGCAAGATTGTTGTGGCTCACGATGGAGCTGACCTTCCAGAAAAGACAGGCTTCGCCTGCCCTTTTGACAAATCAGAGAAGTTTTTTCATGTTGGTTATGTGGGTCATATCTATCCTGGAAAAGGAATGGAAATAATTGTAGAGCTCGCAAAAACGATTCAATGGGCTATGTTTCACATCGTCGGAGGGCGCCCTCAGGATGTGGCTTTTTGGAAAAAGAAGACCAACGGTCTGGATAATGTGCACTTTTATGGGTTTGTCCGGCCACACAGGACCCAGGCATTCCGAGAGCATTTTGATGTAGTGCTAGCGCCATATTTACGAAACATTTCCAATTGCACTAAAAATTTCGATACGGAATGGAATATATCGCCGCTGAAACTATTCGAGTACATGGCTTCTGGATGTACAATTGTAGCATCGGATCTTCCATCGATACGAGAAGTAATCACCAGTGGTGTTCACGGCATTTTAATACCTCCAGAAGACATACCGGCATGGGTTGAAGTCCTGAATTACCTCAGAGAGAACCCCGACGTTCGCAGAAGGCTGGGCATCAATGCAAAACAACTCTTTTTGAAAAACTATACATGGGACAGAAGAGCATTTCGGGTGCTTGAAGGCATCCCGTGAAAGAGCCGCAAGAAAGGAAATCCCCGCGCAATGTTTCGGGGACTTCCTCTGAGTAAGAACTGACTATTGTTTGCTGTTTTGGCTACCTGTTTTTTCGGACGATGAAGACTCTTTGGTAGGTTGATCCGTCGCCGCAGCAGATTGCTTTGGTGTTTGCTTGTCTGAATTAGACGGAACAACCACATTTACGGGCTTCGCTGCAGGAAGGGTTGGGGTGGTTTGCTCCTTTGCAGGTCTATCCATGACAGATTTGGAAACAGGGTGTCCAGAATAATAGGTCAAGATTAAGCAATTCGCCATGAACAAAACGGCTATAACGGCGGTCACTTTTCCCATAACAGTAGTTGCGCCTGTAGCGCCAAAAAGCGTACGCGAAGCCCCACCAAAAGCTGCTCCGATCTCTGCCCCACGGCCCGTTTGAAGTAAGACAATAGCTATCAGAAGTAAGCAAATAATCACGTGAAAGATTATCAGTATCGTGTGCATCTCTTAAAGATTCTCCTTAAAATTCAACGGTATTCAATTATTCGCTTAAACGATGAAACTTCCAAGCTCGCTCCACCAACCAACAACCCGTCAATATCGGGTTCCTTCATCAGTTCATCAACATTGTCTGGTTTCACGGAGCCTCCATATAATATTCTCAAGCCTTCCGCAACACTTTTATCGCCAGAGATTTTTTCTATGGTACTCCGAATGAAGGTGTGTACTTCCTGTGCCTGTGCTGGCGAAGCTGTCTTGCCCGTGCCTATAGCCCACACCGGTTCGTAGGCGATTACAATTTTTGCGAGGCTCTGAACGTCAATGTCAAGAAGCCCTTCCTTTAGCTGCCGTTCCACCACTTGAAAGGTTTGACCTGCTTCTCTTTCTTCAAGCTTTTCCCCCACACACAGCACGGGGCTGAGTCCGGCGCGAAGCAAGGCTTTTACCTTTTTACTGATCATCTCATCGGTTTCTCCGAAAATATTTCGCCTTTCAGAGTGCCCTACCAGGACATAGCTGCAACCGACATCTTTCAGCATCACCGGAGATATCTCGCCAGTGTAAGCGCCTTTTTCCTCCCAGAAACAGTTCTGAGCACCCAAAAAGAAATCCCCTCGGTTCAGAGCATTCCCAACCGCATGCAACGCCGTAAAAGGTGGCACTATAAGCACCTCCCTGTCGTCGAGACTCTCTACCAGTTTCTGAAGTTCCTCCACGAACTTAACTGCCTCGGAAATCGTTTTGTGCATCTTCCAATTTGCCGCCACGAGGGATTTTCGAGCCATCAGGTTTCCTCCCTTTCTTATCTATTTACCGCACTCATCCAGCGCTGCAACACCGGGCAAGGTCTTCCCCTCAAGCAATTCCAGAAAAGCCCCACCTCCCGTAGAAACGTAATCAAACCTGTCGTAAGTGCCGCTTTTTCTGAGAGCAGAAACGGTATCACCTCCACCGGCCACTTTTAAACCCCGACTGCCTGCTACAATCCGCGCCACTTCAAAAGTCCCCATTGCAAAGTCTTCCTTTTCGAACATCCCGACGGGACCATTCCAGATGATAGTTGCAGCATCGGCAATAGCTCTTTTGAAAGCTTCGACGGTACCGCTACCTATATCATAAATCTCGAAGTTCGGTGTTATCTCTTCCAGCTTTATCTCCTTCACGACATTTCCACCGGTCTCAACTCCACGCCCGTCAACTGGGAGAATTACTTCAAGCCCTGCTTTTTCAGCCTTGTCCAGAAATGATCTGGCTCCCTCCAGAAAATCATCTTCCACCATCGATGCGCCCACCGACTTGCCCATAGCTTTTAGAAAGGTATTAGCCATCGCCCCACCGATTAACATCTTATCACACCTGTCAGTGAGATTTTCCAGAACTCCTATTTTAGTTGAAACTTTGGCGCCTCCAACGATGAACACCACCGGTCGCTTCGGATCAACCAGTGCCTTATGGTAATACTCCAGTTCCTTCTGTAACTGATAACCAGCAGCACACTCCTTAACATATTTGACAATGCCGTGCACCGAAGCATGAGCTCTGTGGCTTACGGCGAAAGCATCATTCACATAGACATCCACGCCATCTGCCAGAGCACGCGCAAACTCAGGATCGTTTTTTGTCTCACCTTCATGGAACCTCACATTTTCCAGAAGAAAACAATCCCCGGGTTTAGCTCTTTCCAAGGCCTTTTGTCGTTCGTCACCAACACAATCACCAACAAAAGTGACTTCTCGACCTAACAACGAACTCAGGTGATCGCACACCGGCCTGAGTGAAAATTCCGGTTTTGCCTTGCCTTTAGGGCGTCCAAGATGTGAAGCGATCAAAAGGTATGCTTCGGAATTCAAGATTTTCTCTATTGTTGGAAGAGTAGTCCGTATTCTGGTGTCGTCGGCAACTTTTTTGTTTTCATCGAGAGGAACATTAAAATCGGCTCTTAGAAAAACCACCCTTTCCCTCATTACAACATCGTCCAGGCTTTTCATAGATCAGCCCTCCTGCGGCTTGCTCAAGAAAATTACACCTATTACGGAGATAGGACGACCAGCAGCACTTTTACTCTCATCAATCAAGCTGTTTGCCTATGTGCAACGCTAGATCAATCATCCGATTAGAATAGCCGAACTCGTTATCATACCAACTCATGACTTTAACCAGTCTGCCATCAATCACCTTGGTAAGAGCTGCATCAACTATTGAGGAATAGGTCGAATGATTAAAATCACAGGATACAAGCAATTCTTTTTCAACGTGCAGAATGCCTTTGAGAAACTCCTGTGACGCTTCCTCTAATGCACCATTGACTTCATCGACAGTGGTTTCTTTTTCCACCGTGCACACAAAATCCACGATAGAAACATTAGGTGTAGGCACTCTGATCGCCAGTCCGTCCAGCTTTCCCTTAAGTTCCGGTATAACCTCCGCAACGGCAACAGCAGCTCCTGTTGTTGTGGGTATCATGGAAAGCGCCGCTGCTCTGGCTCTTCTGCGGTCTTTGTGCAAAGAGTCGAGCAATCGTTGATCCATGGTGTAAGCATGTACCGTTGTCATCAGCCCGTGTACGATACCGAACCTATCGTGAAGGACCCGAACCACCGGCGCAAGACAATTGGTAGTGCACGAGGCGTTAGATACCACGTGGTGGTTTCGAGGATCGTACTCCTCGTGATTAACGCCCATCACAAAAGTAGCGTCCATCTTCTTTCCCGGTGCCCCGACGATGACTTTCTTGGCCCCAGCGTCTATGTGCTTCTGAGCAAGGTGCCTTTCCCTAAACCTGCCACTCGCCTCTAGTACAATATCAACCTCTAACTCCCCCCAAGGAGCATCAGCCGGATCGGCCACCTGACAGCACCTGTACTTTTTACCATCAACTACAAGGTATTCTCCATCGGACGAAACCTCATTAGGTATCGTTCCGTGCACAGAATCATGCTTTAACAGGTAAGCAAGTTCTTCAGGACTTCCCAGATCATTGACAGCAACTATCTCAAGTGGTTCCTGCCGTTCCAGATTTGCCCTGAAGATCATTCGCCCTATGCGACCAAATCCATTCACCGCAACCCGTACAGCCATGATAGTCCCTCCCATTTGTGCGTTTTAATACATCGTTTTCGCTATATTAATCGTCTTATCCCCTAACAGGTTTGTGTAGCTTCCCAACTCATTATCGTACCATCCGTAGATTACCGCCTGAGTTACCGGTATTTGAAGAATCCCCCTTGCTCCCAGAGGTTGCAGTTGCTTCTTCAGGGTTTCGGCATCAATGGCTGTACCGTTGGTATCAACGGGAGCCGTCTGTAAGGCCTTTATTATCTGATTTATATCAAAGCGAACAGCTGCCGTGCGAGTGTGGGTTTCGTGACCTTCTATTATAGCCGCTGCCTTTGGAAGACCGATAATATCAGAGGACACGTTTTGTTCCTCAGAATAAAGCAGATACCCTTCTGGATAATGGGCAGAAGCTTCTTTGTAAATCCTATTTATGAGCTCCCGAGTCACTGGATTTGTGAAGCTCTCGTCCTGAACAAGCACTACTAGTATTATGAGAGAACCAGTAGTGGTAGGAACACGAACCGACTCGGCTATGAAGCCTATGTTCTTCATCTCCGGAATGACTAGAGCCAGAGCCCTTGCTGCACCGGTAGTGGTCAGGATTATATTGTTTGCAACGGACCGATTCTTCCTCAGATCGGTTGCGCCCGCTTTCGGTAGTCTATCCAGAACCGGCTGAGAACTTGTCTGAGCGTGAACGGTAGCCATAGATGCCGAGAGTATCCTTTGAGGTCCAAAATAGTCCAGCAATGGTTTCATCATGTAAGCAAGGCAAGTGGTGGTACAGGAAGCGGATGAAATGAGCACGTGTTTCTGAGGATCATACATGGAGTCGTTGATTCCTTCCACCGTCGTAATGGCATCCTCAGGCATTGATTTGCTCTTGTCTTTTATCTTAAAAGGCGCAGAAACTATGACCTTCTTTGCTCCAGATGCCAGATGCCCTCGAAGAGACCCTTTGGAATCGTCTGGAGGTGCAGTCGGATCAAGGAAAGCACCCGTACAGTCAACAACCAAATCCACTTCATAATCCGCCCATCCAATCTGTGCGGGGTTTCGGTACTCACGAAGTACTCTCACCTTAACCCCATTTACCTTCATGGTCCCTTCTTCATCGTTAATTTCTTCGATTACCCGTTCGGCTCGGCATCCATACAAATAGTTATGCAAAGCCCCATAAGTGGAATCTCTTTCTATAAAGTGAGCAATATCTTCCAGGCTGGTTCCGACTTGTCTGCCTACGTTTATAACGAGTTCAGAAAAATACTGACGTTCGGCATGATACCAGACACTAAGTTTTCCTATACGGCCCAGACCATTTATTCCCAGCTTCATAGGAACAAATTTTTCCGCGTCACTTGCTATTGCCATAGCTAACCCTCCCTTTTACACCGGTCCAGAGTTTCAATTTCGTCGTTCCAGACCGTCTCATGCTTTCCAAGATAAATAGCTCCGCTTCTGCCATCCAGACTAAGGAAATCACCCGTGCTTATCTTCCTCCCATTTATATTACACCACCGCTCCGACTCCCACACGACCATTTTATCGCAACCGACAACGCAGGTTTTTCCAAGCCTGTGAGCCACAATAGCCGCATGAGATGTGGCACCCCCTTTGCCAGTTAGGATACCATCAGCAAGCGATATTTCTTTAATATCATCAGGAACGGTATCGGAACGAATTAAAACTATATTGTCATCCGGGTAAGTCTTTCGAAGATTTTCAATAGAGTCCACATCAAATGCCACCCTGCCGCAAATAGCACCACCACTCACACCCACGCCACTGGCGAGGTAGCTTCTGTCGAGTTCCGCCGTCGGTACAAAAATCCTATAACGCTTCTGAATGCGAGGAGCCATGTTCCGACTCTGAAGCACAAAAAGGCCATCTTCGCTGTTACCTTGGAAAGTAAATTCTATTTCCTGAGGGCCCCAGTGCTGTTCGTTAACTAACTTTTCGGCAATTTCCACAAGGCGTTTGTAAACTCGAGGGAATAAGGCTTCAAGTGAAGCCTCCTTGCGTTCGGCTTCTCTTAACCTCTGAGCCTCAGAGATGGGCAGCGTTTTCACGAGGCCACCGACCACATCTTCACCTTGATTACCCAAGGTAAAATCCCCGTTGGGAAAGATTTCATCTTCCGCCGTCCACGGGTCGTGAGTAAACATAACACCTGCTCCAGAGTGAGTATTCAGATTACCGAAAATCATCGCCTGAACCGTAACGGCCGTACCCCAGCAATCAGAAAGTCCCATGATTTGACGATAGGTTCGCGCCTTTGGGGAGTTCCAAGATTCGATAACCTGCGTTATGGCAGTAAAAAGCTGTTCTTTTGGGTCATTAGATATGTAAATCCCCATTGATTCTAGTTCTGCACGGTAAGCTTTTGCAACATCTCTCATTTGCTCCGGCGTAAACTCACGCTTGTAGGTAACACCTGCTTTCTTCTTGTGTTCCAACATCATTTCGTCGAACAAATCCCGGGGAACACCAAAGGACATGCCCCACGACTGAATAAATCTTCTAAAATTGTCCCAAGCGAACCAAGCCTGACCAGTCTGAGCAATAAGCCCCTCAACAATCTTTTCGTTTATGCCAACATTGAGAAACGTCGTCATCATGCCAGGCATGGACATGGCTGCACCACTTCTTACGGAAACCAGCAGAGTGTTTACAGGACAGCCAAAACATTTACCCGTCTCTTTCTCCAGCCGTCTTATAAAGGACATGACTCGCTCTTCAAAATCCCGTCTGGATTCCCGAAAGCGCTCTATCACCCGCCTGCACCGGAAGTACTCTGTGGTTATAATGAAACCTGGCGGGACATTCACTCCTATCTTATGGAGAACAGCAAGGTTGTAACCCTTATTGCCAAGATGGATAATATCGTAAGTCTTTTCACTCGGATCATAAACCCAGGAAATGGTCTTTTCCGGCTCGTAACTTAACAAAAGATCGAGATCCTCGCTTTCAAAGGTTGCCTTCTGGTGTGAAAGGGTCACCAGGATGCGAGAAACAAGATTATCAAAGTACTGGAGCCCAAAAGTCCTGGCCACAAGGTCTCTAAGGAAAGCCTCTGAAATCATCTGAATTCTTTCGGATCTGGAAGACGGTGCAATAGCTTTTCTGTATTTAGGCAGGTACTCATCGTCAGAAAGCCTTCTTACAGCAAGGGTTAAATTGTTTTCGTGAACACTGTGATAGTGCGTGTGAATGAGCTGGTTTAATCCCTCAGAAAATCCCCGAAAGATATCCATGTACTGAGAATGAGTAAATCTCCTTACTTCCAGTGCTTTTTCAAAGAGATCTTGATAACGCTGAAGCTGTATGGACCTGATACCGTCAAGCTCAAGAGCTCTCAAGAACATGGGAAAAACTCGAACAATTTTCGAAAATGTTGCACGGGTTATAAACCCCAGGTCAAGAGACTGGATAATTTCTTCAAAAAGTATGTTTGCCAAATTTTCTAGCCGGAAGGTCAATCCTAAAGCGTCGAATTTTCTTTCATGGTAAGAACCGTACATTGATGGAATATCAACTGCTATATGTCGCTTTAAGTATATATTCTCCTGAACTTTGAGCTCCGAAGGGGTCAGAATGATATTTTGCAATTTTTCCAAATAGTTGAGTATAGCATCCAGTTTTTTAATTGGATCGTCACTTTCTAGCGCGCTTATTAAGGCTCCAGGGTCAGGCAGTCCAAGCTGGGCACCCTTGTGAAGGTGCTCTTTGATATCTTTGGGAGAAAGAGCGTACTTTTCATGGAGCAACTGGTAAAATTGGACCATAAGAACAAAGCGATTCTTCTCAACATCCGATACCCCATCTATACGGCTTAAGGCAGGCCGTAGAGCATCTTCCGAAAGGTACAATAAATCGGTAATGTCACGGAGGATGCCCTCGTCGAACAATGCATTCAAGATTGCGTGAGGTCCTTGCACAAGTGGACTATTCTCGTCAATCTGGCGCAGTACTTCCTCCGGCAAAAAAGGTTCAATATGAGCTATGTCCAAGGTTTTCCAATATCTGAAAATGTTCTCTATAAACGGAACGGTGAAATTGTTGCTCTCAACGTGGCTTTGCTTTCTTAGAAAATGTATAAGTGGGTCCCCTCGGCCGTAAATTTCATCAACCTGAGTGGAAACTGAACGAAGCAATCCTTCAGCACCGATTTCGTTAAAGTATACTGGAAACAGCTTTGCGAGCTGCTTTACAAGGTTATAGACTGGCGCTATGTCAGCATGTAGCAATTCACTAACATCACGCTGGAAAAGGTCAGTGTCTCTGATACATGTTCCTGTTAAGGCCAAGTAGACGATAAGAGCTGATAACAAATTTTTTGTTCGCCTGGGATTTCGCTTTATAAGGTCCAGCCAAACCCTAATGTTCAGTAAATGCGCTTGATTCACCTGTACCTGCCAGTGGGCACTCACTCCTGATACCCTGGCAGTCTGGAAACCCATACCTACGATTCTGCCTATGAAGTGATCTATAAGGGTCCTGTTGTCGGTGTCTATTATTTCGCGTCCAATGGTCTGGATACAGTGCAGCGCTGCTTCGGGATATTGGTAAAAGGTTTCCTCAAGTATATCCAGGACTCTGTCAACAGAATTCTTCAGATCTGGGCTATCCTGGTCATGGAGCCACTTAGCTAGATCCTGATTGATGCTACGTAGGGTCTCTTCATGAATAGCCTCAAGTCCCTTTGTTTGGATGATTTTCAAACGCATGAGCATACTGGGCGAGGAAGATGCGGTTTCATACTTTTTAAGCTTGGCGGATAGTGATGCGTAGGTCTTCACAACCTCCTTATAATCCGGCAACTCCAGCATGATCTTAAGAGCTTCAATAGGGTCCTCCATCACTTTTGTAGCCTGCAATCTTTTCTTATGAAAAAGAAAGTTACTAAGAGACAGTGGCTTACACTCATCAAGCCACGGGGGGTGTTCGCAGGCGAGTTGGCCACACAGCCATGCGCAGGGATCATCGCATTGTAGCCAGTAATCGAATGTTTCATGGAGAACCCGATACAAAAGCCCTCTCACCTCAGGAAAGGATTCAGGAGATTGCCATATATCAATAACCCTTTTTGCAATAGCCTTGACGGAATAGTAACTCTTCAGCAGGTACTGAAAATCTTCATTCTCAAGGCTGGCCAACTTGAACAGATAAAGCCTTAATATACCTTCGTTTATATCGCTCAGCGCCTCTGGTTCACTTTCTATTTCTTCATAACGGCCATATTGATCAGGCAACGGGTTTGCCCAATTTTGGCCGAACAGGTCCAGCATTTTGATCCAAAAGGCAAGAAACCTATCAATTGCCGCTGCCTTAGTCGAAGGCTGCACAGACTGCCTAAAAGAATCCCATATCATTTTAGCAAGGAGATAAACCACCAAGCCTCTTTTTTCGTGCTTTTCGTATAGGCTTATGTTGGATACCGTATATCTCCAAGCTTCATCAATAACGACCTGCCAGTTGGTGTACCTATGGTGATATTCCCTGAGCAGTTCCTCCGCTTCCTTTTCTTTGCCTTTGTACCCTCTCACAACATCGACAAGGACATAAAAAAGAGGACGAATCTTAATGGGTTCCTTCCTGGTTAATTCCAAGTGAATGCGTAAGGCATCAGACATAAAAGATTCCGCTACGGGTTGACCCATACGTAAACCTCCATTCAGATAGGAAGGCAAAATTTTGCTCCTTTGATTGAAGGCACATCTAATCTTTTAGGTTACATGACCCTTTTAAACATAACCACTCAACCACTGGGATGCAATCTTTAGCCGGTGCGTGGGCATGCTATCTAATCAAAGACGAAGCGACATCAAGATTGCAGAGCATTTGCCGTGTGCAGAATTATAGTAATCTGGGCGTTTGCCCGTTATCTTAAATCCAAAGGATTCATATAATTTTATGGCTGCGATGTTATCTTCACGGACTTCAAGATGAATAACGGAGGCTTCTTCACGTATCGCCGCACTTAAGAGGAAACCTAACAAAGCTTTTCCATAGCCGCAACGTTGGAAATTGCGCGCTACTGCAATGTTATTAAGATGAACTTCGTCCAGTATCTTCTCCGCACACAGATAACCAATAACAATTGATTTTTCTGAACTATTCCGGCTTCTCTCAATAACAAAACACAATGAAAAATTCTTCTCTATCTCCTTTCTAAAGATTTTCTCTGTCCACGGCTCAAACTGAACCTGTTTTTCAATGACCATCACTGCCGGTATATGCCTGTTCTCCATAGGCACAATTCTGAGTGCCTCATCACGATTCTGGATTAACCAGCTCATTTGCTCTCGTAATCTGTCGTCTGGCATAATGCTGAATGTCCAATGCTACTTCTTCAAGGTTTTTTCCCTGCTGACGACACAGGCTGTACGCCCTTAATATCATTGGGAGATTAAACCCGCTCACGACGTCCACGCTTTTGCCTGAAAAAGCAAGAGCCACATTGGTGGGTGTGCCACCAAAAATATCAGTCAATATGATTACTCCCGCGCCTTCATCGGCCTCATGAATTGTTTGTTCAAACAACCTGACAATATCCTGGCTACTCATGTTTGGTTTCATCTCAACGGCATAAACACCCTCCAGCCTGCCGAGGATCAGCTCAGCAACCCTTAGGAACTCAGTGGCCAGCCCCAGGTGTGCCGCCACGATTATGCCAACCCGCCGTTCTGTATTACTCCCACCTCCATTCTTCACATCAGCCATGTTCAACGTCCCGATGAAAGATTATGGCCGGAAAACCGCGTGTTTTTAGCCATCGAACAAACTCTTCTGCAACCACGACGGATCTGTGTCTTCCACCAGTGCAGCCAAAGGCAATGGTCAGATAACGCTTGCCTTCTCTGATGTAGCGGGGGAGCAAAAAATCAAAAAGGTCTGAAACGGTGGACATGAAAGCCTTAAAGTCTTCGTGCTTCATTACCCATTCTTTAACCAGAGCTGTACGACCGGTAAGATCTTTTAGGTCATCAACAAAGTAAGGATTCGGCAAGAATCGAACGTCCATAACTACGTCGGCTTCGACGGGAACTCCATACTTATAACCGAAAGACATCACCTGAACCTTTAAAAGTTCTTTCTCACTCACTATCCGGTAGGATCTAACAATAAGGCTTTTCAAATCGTGAACCGTGAAGTCTGATGTATCTATTACCCTATCTGCTCGATCCCGAAGAGGCTTCAACAACTTTCGTTCAAGGTCAATTGCATCAATTAAACTCTTTCCTTCTGTTTCTTCACCATACTCAAGTGGGTGAACTCGCCTTGTTTGACTGTACCGCCTGCGCAACACATCTCGATCTGCTTCCAGAAAAACTATCTCTAGGAAATACCCCTTCCCCTCCAGGTCGGAAAAAATCGCACCATATTCTTCAAGGAAACTTCTCTCCCGAATATCGATCCCTAGAGCGATCCTGGTAATCTCTGGCATTTTTTTCTCGCAGAGCTCAAGCAGTGACGGGAGGAGAGGTACAGGAAGGTTATCTATGCAAAAATAACCCAGATCCTCAAAAGCCTTAATTGCCGTGCTCTTCCCAGAGCCCGACAAACCTGTCACAATTACAACATGTTGCTGTTTCCGACAAAATTCCTGACCCATAGCAGTTATCAAAAATCGGAATCGTATCTCATGATGATACTCAGAATTTCCTCTTCATCAGCAGCCTCTTCCAATTTCTTCCGAATAGATTGATCTTTTAGCAATCGCGCAATTTTTGTCAGAATTCTAACATGCTGTTCAGTGCTTGAATTGGGCGCCAGCAAAACAACAAAAATATGTACCAGCTTTCCGTCAACGGCGTCGAAGGAAACCCCCTTTCTGGATCTGGCAAAGAAAAGAATTGGTCGCTCCAGGTTGGGCAATCTGGCGTGGGGTATAGCAACTCCACTGCCAATGCCCGTGCTTCCCAAAAGTTCACGTTCCCACAGCACCCTGAAAACATCCTCTTCATCCAAACCATCAACGCAACGTCCAACAGCACAGCTCAATTTCTTCAAAGCTTCATGCTTGTTCTCTGCGCTAAAATCAGGAAGGATTGCTTTATCGGGGAAAAGATCTGCCAATCTCATATTGGGATGCTTCCGATTCCGAAATTACGTCTCAATGAGACCATATCTTCCATCTTCCCTTCTGTACAAAACGTTTAATCGACCGGTATCCTGATTCACGAAAACCAGAAAGTCTCTTTTGGACGCATTCAATTGAAGAATTGCCTCTTCAACATCTATCGGTTTTGGATCATACTCTTCAACCACAACAGGTAACTCCTCAACCTCTTCAAAATCATCAGCAAACCCGGCGGCTCTTATATTTCTCACCAGCTCTTTTTCCTCGGCTAGTAATTTTTTTCGTCGCACCTTATCGAGCTGCTTCTTTATTTGAGCTTCTACTGTATCGGCCAGGAGATCTATAGCACTGTAAATGTCTTCAGTTTCCTCAGATGCATTTATACGAATCCCATTGGCATTTATTATTACTTCAGCAATGTGTCGAAACTTTTCTGCATTAAGCACAACGTTGGCTTCAATAGGCTCGAGAAGATAACGTTTCACCCTCCCAATTTTTTCTTCCACATAAGCTTTTACATCTTCAGATGGATCCATGTTCCGAAATGTCACACTAATTTGCATAGTTCCCTCCAGCTAGAATTTAGGTCTTCTTCGTTTATGAGACGGAAGAATCCCCATCATCTCCCTGTACTTTGCAACGGTGCGCCTGGCGATCCTGATACCTTCCTCTTTAAGTTTCTCCGCTATGGCCTTGTCACTTAACGGGTTCGACGGATCTTCTTCCCTTATAATGTTTCTTATCTTTTCCTTAACGCTCTCAGATGCTATTTCCTCCCCTCCATCCTTCTTTATCGAGCTATTAAAAAAGTATTTCAATTCGAAAATTCCATGGGGAGTTTGCATATATTTATTGGTCGTTACCCTGCTTACCGTCGATTCGTGCATACCAACATCTTCAGCAACGTCACGGAGGACCATTGGCTTCAAGTGTCCTATACCCTTTTCGAAAAAATCTCTCTGAAGTCTAACAATGCTTTCCGCTACTCGATACAGGGTACGCTGCCTCTGATGGATGCTCTTAATAAGCCAGCTAGCCGATTTCAGCTTTTCCTGAATATATTCCTTAACTTCAGGCGGAACCCTGTTTTTTTTCTTCAGGAATTCTCGATAGTAAGGACTTATCCTAAGCTTTGGTAGCCCTTCGTCGTTGAGCATTATCACAAAATCATCGTCAACCTTTGTGACGTAAACGTCTGGACTAATGTACTGTGGTTCTTCAGAAGAGTAAGCACTTCCGGGCCGAGGATTCAGGCTCAGAATTACCTCTATGGCTTCTTTTACTTCCTCAGAAGGTCTTTTCAGCTTACGTACAAGCTCAGCATAATTCTTATTCTCCAGATATTTGAGATATTTCTCGATTATGGTTTTCACAAGTTCATTCTCAGGAAAATACAGATTCGCCTGAACCATAAGGCATTCCTGAAGGTTACGGGATGCCACGCCAACGGGATCGAAGAGCTGAATTCTTTTCAAAACATCTTCAACCCTGTCCACATTGGAGTCAGTTATTCTGGCAATCTCTTCCAGTGATGCATCCAAATATCCGTTGGGATCGATATTACCTATTATTTGCTCCCCGATTCTAACCTCTTCTTCGCTAAAATTGGACAACCTAAGCTGCCACATCAGGTGATCCTGAAGAGACGAAGGACTGGCGAGCTTGCGGTCAAAGGCTGGAAAATCCTGCCCTTCCTCCTTTTCGTAAACTACCGGCGTACTCGAATTATATTCTTCCAGGAATACCTCCCAGTCAAAATCCTCCCTCATGGTTTCAACTACTTCTACTTCTTTCGTGTCCTTCGTCTCTGCAGATGGATTTACCTCCTGCTCCTCTACGACTTCCTCAAGGGCAGGATTCACCTCCATTTCCTGTTGTATCGTTTCCAGTAGTTCAAGCCGTGAGAGCTGGAGCAGCTTTATGGCCTGCTGAAGTTGAGGTGTCATAACCAGCTGGGGCATCACTTTAAGCTGCTGTCTCAGCTCAAGGGCCATTGCTGCCGCTCCCTCCGATCAAATCAATCTGAATTCATCACCAAGATAAACCTGTCTGGCTTTATGGCTTTCCACAATTTCCTGCGGAGCACCTGACTCAAGAATATGCCCATTATGCATAATGTAAGCAAAATCGCAAACATTCAGTGTCTCTCTGACATTGTGATCAGAAATCAAAACCCCGATATTTTTTTCTCTCAGGCTCAGTATAAGTTCCTGAAGATCCCTAACTGCCAGGGGATCAATGCCAGCAAAAGGTTCATCAAGCAATATAAATCTGGGCTCCCTCACAAGAGCTCGACAAATTTCAACTCTCCGGCGCTCACCGCCCGATAACCTATCGGCACGGGTATCCGCAACATGTTCTATCCCAAACTCCGCCAGCAGTGATGCCAGACGTTTCTTACGTTCCGACTTAGGCATATCCAGAGTCTCTAAAATGGCCATAACATTCTCCGCGGCAGTGAGCTTTCTGAAAACCGAAGATTCCTGAGGCAAATAAGTAATCCCCTTTCGTGCTCTTACATACATAGGATAACCCATAAGATTTTCACCGTCCAAAAAAATTGCTCCTCCATCTGGCTGGATGATGCCGACTACACAATAAAAAGTGGTGGATTTTCCAGCACCATTTGGACCCAGCAGGCCAACAATCTGTCCCTGTCGCACCACAAGGTTTACGCCATCCACAACCTTACGATTTCCATACTGTTTCACTAGATCCCTGACCACAAGTCCCGCCTCAATCTCCACCATTTTCCACTTCTTTCAAAATGCCCTTTTTCTTCGATGGATACAAAATAACCTGCACCGGCTTTTCTGATCCCCCCTCAACCACACTAGTACCTTTCTGGAGATCGATGGTTATCATTTGGCCGGAAAGCCTGTCAGATCCCTGAGCTACAACAGGGCTATCCAGTAGCACAATGGTTTGCTTTGATACGTCATAAATGGCTCTGCCTGAAGAAGCCACCCGATTTCCCTGTACAACTCGAACGTTCCCTTCCGCTTCCACTCGATCAATCTGCCTAAGCACCTCCCCCGAAGGACTAGGTTTTGTCCCCTTTTTCCCGTAAACAGTTAATTTGTCGCAGGACATGGAAATATCGGCCTGTTTCACAAACACATGGCCTTCGAAGACTATCACACCATCTTTTTCCCGGACCACTAGTCGGTCACTGGTTATGTGCAAAGGTTCGGAGCGGCGGTCGACAAAAGTCAGATTTCCAGTCTTAGCTTCAGAAGCCACTCCATTTGTAAGAAGTACAAGACATATTACAATCGTCGAAAATAACCTGTTCACCGAGGCACCCCTGAAACATTTATGAAAAAATCAACGCCCCCTTCCCCATAACCGATCATGTTCTTCACATCGAACCTCCATGAATTAACAGTTCCTTCCAGCAAAGGCCCGTAAACTCTTAAAGGCCTGTTGGAATACACTTCCCCCGATGCATTTGAGTAAGCCGCTCTGTCGGTTATCAATGTATATCCGTATGGTAGCCTAACATGTACGCGGCCAGAAAGCTCGAGGTTCTTAGTGCCAGCATACATTACGGCTCTGTCGGCTTTCAGTTCGACGTTTGAACCATCTTCAAGGTAAAACTTGACTTTAACAGCATGCAACAAAGACCTTTTTTCCTCTTGGAAAAATAAAGCCTTATCAGCATAAAGAGTCCACAACGTTCGCCCCTTCTCAACTTCACTGTATTCCATACCTTCCAGTTCGGCCGTTGCTGGAGATTCAACCTCCGTTGACGCTTTGTTTCGGCTTGGTGTAGCTTCATTGCCATGCAAAAGAAGTTTCTTTACCACCAAAAAAAGAACGGTACACACAAGCGAGATCAGGAGGAAATACCTCAAACTTCGACGCCTTTTCACCCACCTACTTCCCCGGACTTGAGAAAATACCTGTTCGTTACTTTTTCCCACAGTCCCTTTACCTGTAAGACCATCTCACATACTTCCCTGCATGCCCCACGGCCCCCCGGCCTTTTTGTAACATAATGAGCAAAGGGCAAAATATGGGGACTTGCGTCAGCTACCGCAACAGCCCACCCGACTCGTTTCATGACAGGGATATCTATAAGATCGTCTCCAACGTATCCCATCTCCTCATCGCTGAAGCCGGTCGCTTCAAGTATCTTCTGATACGCATCCAGTTTAACTTTCGCATTCTGATAAACATACCTGATCCCTATCTCCTGAGCTCTAAGTTCAACCGTCTTGGAATAGCGGCCTGTGATGATACCTAACTCTATCCCCGCCCTTAGCAACAACTTCATCCCGTGACCATCTTTAACATCAAAGCCCTTTATCTCAATGCCAGCATCGGAATAATAAATAGTCCCGTCGGTCATAACCCCATCAACATCAAAGATAATCATGCGCAGATTTTTTATCCTTGACACAAGTTCATGATCTAGATTCAGTTCCAAGCTCCTTGCCTCCCTTTTCAGTTTGGAGATCTCGAACAAGAGAAAAAATACTAACAAGTTCGACCAAAAGTCTTTCAAATTCTCTTAAAGGCCACGAATTGGGACCGTCACACAGAGCCTGGTCTGGATCGGGATGCACTTCAAGAAAAACTCCATCAGCCCCAGCGGCAACGGCAGCTCTGGCCAGATAGGGAACAAATTCTCTGTTGCCACCAGAACAACCTCCCATCCCCCCAGGTTTTTGAACACTGTGTGTGGCATCAAAGACTACGGGATAACCAAGCTGACGCATTACGGGAATGGAGCACATGTCAACGACTAAAGTGTTGTAACCAAAACAGGTGCCCCGTTCGGTTAGCAGAATCTTTTTATTGCCTACGACGGTGATCTTTTCCACCACATTTCTAACATCCCATGGTGCAAGAAACTGTCCCTTTTTAATGTTCACAATTCGCCCCGTGCGAGCTACAGCAACGACTAAATCAGTCTGTCTGCACAAAAAAGCCGGTATTTGTAAAACATCTGCAACAGCTGCCGCCTCCATTGCTTCCCTTGGGGAATGCACGTCGGTCAAAACCGGAATGCTGAGCTTTTCCTTAACTTTAGCCAGCCATTGCAATCCTTTTTTGATACCAGGGCCTCTAAAAGAAGATATGGAAGTGCGGTTGGCTTTATCGTAAGAACTCTTAAATATGTAGGTCACGCCAAGCCGACGACACACATCTGCGCATGTTAACGCCACCTGTTCCATGAGATCGTAGCTTTCCATCACACAGGGACCTGCGATGACAAAAAAATCCTTTTTCTCCGCCACCACCCACCACAAGTCAACACCGCTCATTCGCCGGCTTCCTCAGACGACTCCTTATATTCTAGTGCCTTTTTGACAAAAGCTTTGAAAAGAGGGTGCGCCTCCATAGGCTTCGACCTGAATTCAGGATGAAACTGACAACCCAGAAACCAGGGATGTTTTTCTATTTCAATCACCTCAACCAGGTTCTTGTCAGGTGACAACCCTGTAAAGCGTAATCCATATTTGCCCAGGACATCCCTATAGACGTTGTTAAATTCAAAACGATGCCTATGTCGCTCCCATATTTCGGTTATCCCATAGGCTTCATAAGCCCTGCTATGTTTTTCCAAAATACAGGGGTAAGCTCCCAGGCGCATAGTGCCACCCAGATCGGTAGTTTCATCTCTGGTTATCGTCCTCTGGCTTTTGTAATCGAACCACTCCTTCATGAGGTATATAACAGGATCGGGAGTGTGAGGGTTGAATTCCTGACTGTGAGCATTTTCAAGTCCAGCAACATTTCTAGCAAATTCCACAACGGCAAGCTGCATACCAAGGCATATGCCAAAAAAGGGAATGCATCTTTCACGGGCGTACTGAATGGCCTTTATCTTCCCCTCAATCCCCCGTTTCCCAAAACCGCCGGGCACCAAGATTCCGTGCGCACCCTCCAGAACGGCTTCACCACCTTCCTTTTCCACCTCTTCCGAATCTATGTAAATCAAATTTACTTTCGCATCATGAGCCCACCCCGCATGTACCAGCGCCTCATGCAAACTTTTGTACGATTCCCTCAGATCAACATATTTCCCAACTATGGCGATGCTAACCGTCTTGGAAACTTCCTTGGCCTTCTGTACTAGTCTTTCCCAGTCGTCGAGGACAGGAGCGCGCGTCCAGATGTTTAACTTGTGGACAATTTTTTCGTCCAATCCTTCGCGATGAAACATGAGCGGCACTTCATATATGCAATCTACATCCTGAGCGGTGATCACCGCATCAGGCTCAACATTGCAGAAGTGGGCGATCTTATTTTTGATGTCCCTGGAAAGTGGTTTTTCAGAGCGACAAAGTAGAATATCGGGCTGGATTCCTATGCTTCTCAGTTCCTTTACACTGTGCTGAGTAGGTTTGGTCTTCAGCTCACCGGAATTTTTCAAATAAGGCACTAGCGTAACATGAATATAAAGAGAGTTTTCCTTTCCAATGTCGTTTCTGAATTGACGGATTGCTTCTAGAAAGGGAAGGCTTTCTATGTCTCCAACAGTTCCACCAATTTCTACAATGATGATGTCTTCGTCGGTTACAACCCCTTTTATAGCTTCCTTGATTTCGTCGGTTATGTGAGGTATAACTTGAACGGTTGCGCCAAGATAATCTCCCCGGCGTTCTTTCCGTATCACCGAATAGTATATACTGCCGGATGTGTAATTGTTTTTCCTGGACATCTTTGCATGGGTAAACCGCTCGTAATGTCCAAGATCCAGGTCAGTCTCGGCACCATCATCTGTCACATAGACTTCCCCATGCTGAAAAGGGTTCATCGTGCCGGGGTCAACGTTTATGTAGGGATCGAGCTTCTGAAGAGTGACCCTAAGGCCACGACTTTCCATCAGGGCACCAATGGATGCTGCAGCCAGCCCCTTCCCAAGAGAAGATAAAACCCCACCCGTAATAAAGATAAATTTTGGATGTCTCAATGGTTTCCTCACCGTTGTTATTTAAAATTTCTAAAGTCCTGTCTACTCACCACACCCCATAAACAAACCCGAGCGACCGTATTCTAGCAAAAACACTACACTTCGCAATGTCCAAGCACTTATGACATAAAGATATACTCAATAACTTTGACATGGCCTCCTTTTCACACAAGCAGTCGCAAGGCATCGAAAACTTAAACGAATGAATTACTTGGTAAGTTTTTCCGTTGTGCCTCTCACCTTATACTCCAAGAATCGCCTTAGCAATTGAGAAGTATATAAACATGCCGACCACGTCCATTATTGTGGAAAGCGTTGGGCTGGTAGCCCCCGCCGGATCTATTCCAATGGCTGTGTATACCAGAGGCAGGGCCGCACCGATAACAGCTGCCACTATCACCTGAATTGCAAAGGCTACACCTATTGCCATTCCAACAACAGCGGAACTCAGGCCCATCGGAAGCGTAATCCCTGAGGTAAACAAGCTAACTTTCAACCAGAGCAGGCTACCAAGCGTCACAGCAATTAAAATGGCCACGCGACATTCCTTGAACAATACCTTAAAGAAATCGCCAGGGGAAATTTCTTTCAAAGCAAGCGCCCTTATGACTAGAACCGCCGACTGACTACCGGTGTTGCCACCTGTCGCGGCAAGCATGGGCATGTAAAAAGCAAGAATTACGAGTCGCATAAGGGTTACTTGAAAATGATGTATAACCATTCCCGAAAAAAGCTCAAGACCCGCAAGGCCAATTACCCATGGGGCACGGCGCTTAAAAAATTCCCAAACGGACGTTTTCATATACACGCCGGCTTCGTGAGGACCAGAAATAGCCATAAACTTCTCTAGGTCCTCGGTCTGTTCCTGCGTGATGATATCGACGGCATCGTCGTGGGTTATAATACCAACAAGTACATTATCACCGTTTATGATAGGCAAGGCTATCAAGTCATATTTCTGGATCATGCGGGCCACATCTTCCTGATCATCTGTGACCCGAGCAAAGATCACGTCACGCCTCATTATATCCTTTACGAGCTTATGAGGAGAGGCAAGTATCAAATCCTTCAAAGAAACGAGCCCGATGAGGCGTCTTTTATCGTCAACAACATAAGCGTAGTAAACCGTTTCCTTATCCGGAGCTTCAAGGCGAACCCGCTCGAGTGCTTCCCGAACAGTTATGTCCGGAGGCAGAGCCACGTAATCAGAAGTCATAACTGAGCCGGCAGTTCCTTCGGGATAGGATGCAAGTTTGCGAATGTCTTCTCGCTCTGCCTTTGCCAAAGCAGGTAAGATTAGGTCCTGTTTCTCCGGAGGGATTTGTTTGAACAGGTCTACGCGATCATCAGGAGGCATGTCAGAAATAAGTTGAGCCAGTTCGTCCCGGGTCAGAGATTCTGCAATCTCGAGCTGTACATCTTCGTCCAGATTGCTGAATACTTCGGCCCTGAGCTGAGGTTCCAGTGCTCGCAGTATGTGCCAGATTTCTCGTGGCCCTAGAGTTGCCAGAAAATCCGCCACAGCCTTGGGGTGCATATGACGGCAAAAATCTTGTATTGTGGACACATCATTCCTAGAAATCAGCTCACGAAGTTCAGGAGCAACCAGAGGAGCTTTCATGGCGGCTCACCTCCAATCCTCACCGCATCGTGTGCGCGATGCGGCCGGAGGTGAACCTACAGGAAAGAACTATCGGTGTGATTCACACAACCTGCCGCATCTTGCACACGGCACGGCCAACTTTCTTCAGCCTGCTTCACGAGGCTAACCCTGAGCTTATCTAACCTGCTACTGTCCGAATCACTCATACCCTCTAAACTTCTAACCAAAAACCTTATGAAGCATTCTAAACACGCTTCACACTCTTATTCCCACTTTTTGGCAATTACTTACACCAAGCGTATGAACAATATTCATGTTTCGGTTTTCGTCAAGCCTTTTTAAAACCGCGATGGCAAAATACGTTACCATATCCAGAATTCAATATGCACCAGTACATCTTCGAGGAAGAACTCTCTCGGTGCAAAAGATTTCATTGAATATCTTTTCGCACAAATGCTCATTCCAGATTCGTTGACATCATACCATGTGATGATTATTTTGGTGTCGAGCCGGGAAAAACTCAATTAAATCAATAAGAAAGGAGGGATACGTTATGGCAATTACCAGGTGGAGCAGTCCAAGTACATTTAAACCTCTAGAAGAGTTAGAACGACTGCGCAGGGAAATGGACAGACTTTTTGACAACGTTATGTCACAACGGTCGTGGCTTACCCCTAAGGTATATCCACCAATTAATATCACTGAAGATAAAGACGCCTACTATATACGGGCAGAACTGCCAGGAGTCAAGCCAGAAGATATTGAAATCTCAGTAGAAGCAGACACGGTAATAATCGGTGGTGAGCGCAAAGCTGAGGATGTCGGCACTAACGTTACTTATCATCGTAAGGAGCGTGAAACGGGCAAGTTCAAGAGAGCTGTGAGGCTGCCGACGCAAATGGATCCCGACAAGGTGGAAGCCAAGTTTAAGAACGGCATACTCACGGTGATTTTACCCAAATCCGAGGGATCAAAGCCGCGTCAGATTCAGGTTAAGGCTGAATAGCAGAGGACGGAAGGAGGTGAGTAACGATGGCAGCGGAAAAGGAACTCCAAGTAAAAGAAAAACAACAGGCACAGCAGCAAGCTGAAAGCACTCGGGATATTCCGGTCTATATACCCGATGTAGATATTTACGAAACCCAGGATGCACTTGTAATGTTGGTGGACATGCCGGGCGTAGCTCCTCAGGATGTTAACATAGACTTAAAGGATGATACTCTGACCATCCGGGGCACCGTTTCCGATTACGGACTGGGAGAAACACCGGTGCTTATGGAATACGGAGTGGGCGATTACTTCAGGGAATTCACACTTGGCCATTATATAGACCAGTCAAAGATTGAAGCGACTATGAAAGACGGGGTGTTGAAATTGGTTCTACCAAAGGTCGATCGGGCAAAGGCGAGAAAGATAGAGGTAAAAGCAGAATAATGAAGCACTTTCCAGGCAGTGAGTTCCCTGTTATGAGAAGGGGCTCACTGTTTTTCCAGTTGACCTGAACTATTATTAGGTATATTCAATTAAGCATGTGGTTTGTATAGGTAGATGTGATCCTTGAGGGTTATCACAAGTAGGAAATCTGGAAACCTTAAACAACCAGAAGGGTAAGGATGATAAGATTATGAAAGTGCTTTTTATTATAACCACCAACGATGCAGAAACGGTTTACAATGCCATGAGGCTTGCAAATTTGGGGGTTAAAAAAGGCGACGAAGTAAGTGTGTTCATGCTCGGAAAAGGAGTTTTATTCGAGCAAATAAGTTCTGACGAGTTCGACGTAATGGCGCAGATTAATGCTTTTGAGGGCGATTTTTATGTGTGAGGTGTATGTATGAAATCTCACGGTCTTGTGGGATCATCTACATGTCCTGTTGGCTGGATGGATGACCTATACGAATTGGCAAAAGAAGCTGACAAGGTGTTTACCTTCTAAGTATCAAATCTGCAAAGTGAAAAGAAGGGGCTGCCGGTTGTTCACACATACATCCTGAATCCGTGAGGAAAATGCAGCAAATGCGTCTCAACTTCTTGTTTTTTAAGACAATATTGCACGAACGAAAATTCACCCAGCGGGTGAATTTTCTGACCACATAAATTTTACTGGAAGAACAAGAGGCTAGCTAATATTTCACCATGCTTTCTTCAAGGATTTAGGATACATGTTTCATCCACATGAAATAGGCTGTATTATGTAGGAGCAGATAGTGCCTCCGTTCTTTCCTGAAAAATCTTCGTGTAAGTATCCCAAAGTCTTTCAGGGACATCCTTCTGAAGCTCTTTCGGTTTTTCCTCGAAGCTAATAGCTTCTTCTGGACAGGTGGTAATGCAAAGGCCGCAACCAATACACCTGTCCTTATCTAGGATTGCATGCTCGTCTCCTAGTTCAATAGCATCCATCTGGCAGCGTTCAACACAGGTCCCACAAAGAACGCACTTTTCTGCGTCAATGTTTGCAACAAATCTGGACACAACAAAATGTGCCGGTTTGGGTAGCTTTTTTAGATTTGTCAAAATCTGACAGCAACATCCGCAACAGGTGCAGATATTTGCAATTCTCCGAGAATTCGACGGCTGCAAGACTCTTGCGTCCTTTTCGGCCTCTTCAAGTATTTTAAGTGCCTCGTCGACATCGATCCTGCGCCCTAAATTATTGTCTATGTAATACTGCGCTGCCACCCCAAAAATCAGGCACGATTCAATAGGCCGAGAACAGCCTTCACCCATAAGTTGATGTTCCTTTCGGCAAATACAGGGAGCAACTGCGATAAGTTCCTGTCCCTCCACAAGCTTCCTCGCTTCCTCATAAGGCATGACCGACTGTACCGCCGAAAGAGCTTCAGGTACTGGTACAACTCGTAGCTGAGGAGTCTTAAGCTTCATCAGAGGCTGGAAGAAATACGGAACATATTCCCGAACGTATTTCACCAACTCCTCATCAAGATCCTTTACGTGGTACTCCCAGATACCGATGATAAATTGCGCTGCCATATATTTTCTTTGATCACCCTTGCGAATACGAAATATCAATCCCTTACGAGCCATGTTCTCAAGCATTTCTGCCACCAGATCAGATTCAATGCCCGCACGATTTGCAATTTCTTCAGCAGTTTCAGGTTTCATGGTGAGCAAGCATGCTATTTTGGCTTCTTCCGGAGTAAAAAGTTTTTTCAGTATCCGGAGCTCAACTCCCGTGGGAGTTCGCGGAAAGCCTGAAGGTAACTTGTTCAAATGTTTTGCAAGTTGTTCGTATACCTCGCTAATGCCGGACATAAATTCCTCCCCTTCTTTCCAAAAACGAGTGATCTTCTAGCAGAATATCCTTATCCACTCTACACGACGTTTGCTCTCAAATAATTAAGATCTATCATCATCATCGGGCCAGGCTATCTCAAGTGCCGAAAGCTCGCCCATTATTTGATCCAAATAATATCCAGGTACGGCCCGAGCGAGCTGTCTCCTCCAGAAATTGTAATAAACTCCCTTTCGCCTTAAAAGCTCTCCGTGCTGCCCCAATTCAACTACTTGTCCCCCTTCAATGACAACAATGGTGTCCGAATTGGCGATAAGAGGCAAATAATGCGACACCATAATAATCGTACGGTGTTCCATTAGGCGATCGAAAGCCTCCATAACTTGAGATTCGGCATAGGGATCAAGGCCAGAGGTTGGTTCATCAAGCAACAATATCGGGGCATCCCGAAGAAGCGCTCTCGCTATGTGCAGTCTCTTTGCTTGCCCACCGGACAGCTCCACACCCCCAGGTCCCAGAATGGTATCATAACCATGAGGAAGCCTCATTATGAATTCGTGAGCATTCGCTTTCTTTGCAGCCATTATAACTTCACTCTCGCAAACCTTTCTATCCGGACACCCCAGGGCTATGTTCTCGAAAACACTGGCATGGAAAATAATGTGTTCCTGAGGCACGACGGCAATTTGCTTTCTTAGAGAAATTATCTTGAAGTTTTTAATGTCCACCCCGTCGAGTAGAATGCGTCCACTGGTAGGATCAAAAAACCTTGGAATAAGATTGAGAATGGTAGACTTTCCAGCACCGGATTCTCCAACAATTGCCACTTTTTCACCTTTCCTAACGGTGAAGGAAACCTCATGAAGCACTTTCCTATCTTTATCGTAGCAGAAACAAACCCTGTCAAACCGTATTTCTCGCGAGAACGGCGGAGCATCCACAGCATCTATCGCCTCGCAAACCCCAAGATCACAAGGTGTTATTTCTAATACCTCCGTTATACGATCATAGCTTGCCGATGCTTTGGATATCTTGCCCAGATATTTGGTAAACTCTCGTACAGGTTTATACATGCTCCTGAAATATCCCATGAAAACCAAAAGTTCCCCAGGCGTAATGTGGCCTTCTCGAATTCGAACAACGCCCAGTAAAACCACAATAGCTGTCCCCAATGATAAAAGGACATTTACTGCCCCACCGTAGGCCCCTTCATACATCCCGGCCTTCTTGCTAGCCTCATTACTAGCATCACAAAATTGCTTAAACCGGTGCAATTCTTGGTTCTTCAACCCAAGTATTTTTAGACATTTAAGAGTTCGCGCCGCCGTTTCAGCAACCGCCATAATTCGAGACTCCTGAAACCTCTTGTATTTGGAATATTGCTTAATACGGTCTGAAAAATAGTAAGTAACCACAGCCAATACTGGAGCTATGCAAGCAACTACAACAGCGAAAGGATAATCGAGCAGCAACATGACACAGAGTATTCCAAAAAAGGTGGGAAAGCTTCGAAAGACGAGAATTGCCCCTCCCTCCACGATTGCCTGTATATTATCGGTGTCTGCCGTAATCCTAGACAAAACTTCACCAGAACCCAGCTTTTTGAAATAGGCTATAGGTAGCTCCAGAACATGACCAAACACTTTAACCCTGAGGCCCTTCACTACCTGTTGTTTAAGCTTTACAAGGCAAAGATTTTGACCGAAGAGAACAAGCCCCATGAGCAAGGCGATTAACACCATGGCTATAATCATCAACCCCAGGAGATGATCAGCCACGAAAGAATGTTTTGCAATTACTTCCGGAATGGGTTTATTCAACAACAGGTAATCAAAAACAGCCTGTAAAGGCCAAGGCTCAACAATGGACAAAAGTGCCTGCCCCACAAGACAGAAAAACAATAACAAAAGTGCCCGCTTCCTATCCCACAGAAAGTGGAAAACCATCCGGTATTTTGTTAAACGAAAAGACATTGGCTCTTCTCGAGTTTATGCATTCACTTCATAAGTTAAATTACCAGAAAAAGCCCAGAAACCCAAAAAATTCCGGAAAATTCCAGAGGCCAAACTTGCCAAGCCCAGGATTTCAGCCTATCGTAGCAGGCTGAAAATTGAAGACCTATTACAGCTACTACAGGGAGTTTTGTTTATGTATAGCATAGATCTTTCACCTCAGCAGGAAGAGGCAGTCTGGTGTACTCATGGCCCTATTCTTGTTTCTGCTGGTGCGGGAAGTGGAAAGACCAGAACATTGTCGGCAAAAGTGGCGTATCTTGTTAAACATCTCGGATATTCACCGTCTCGCATTCTGGCCATTACCTTTACAAACAAAGCAGCCGAAGAAATGAAAGCCCGTCTTGAAGCCGTAACGGGTTATCCTAGGGAAGCCTTCCCTTGGGTCAGAACCTTTCATAGTGCCTGTTTTAGAATCCTCAAAAATGAGTGCGAACTCCTAGGTTATAGGCTTCCAATATCGGTTTACAGCGAATCCCAGCAACTAACTCACCTGAAGAAGATCGCTCTGAAGTTAAATGTGGACAAAAAATATGTACGTTCCATTCACTATATAATATCAAAAGCTAAAAACACAGGAGATCCTGAACAATACCTTTCACGACACAAAGGAATACCCAAAATTTTGGACCTTTACAAGCTCTACAACGAAACCTTGAAAGAAAACAACGCTGTTGACTTTGACGACATTCTGCTTCTTGTTCGTAACATGTTCGTAAAACATCCAGAAGTGCGTAAGCGGTATCAGCAGTTTTTCGATTACATTCTAATAGACGAATTTCAGGACTCAAACGCCCTTCAAAATGAAATAGCCGAGCTAATCCTTAGAGACGGAAATCTCATGGTGGTTGGAGATGACTATCAGAGCATTTACCAATTTCGAGGGGCAGAACCGCGCTTCTTCGTGGACTTTCCCAATAGGTTTCCCAACGCAAAGGTCTTCAAACTGGAGCAGAATTATCGTTCTACAAAGCCAATAGTTGCAGCTGCTGACGCCCTCATTGCTCACAACACTTTCCGTATCGAAAAAAAATGCTTCAGCGTAAAAGATGGCCCACCTGTAAAGATTTGCAAATTTTTTGATGAAAAAGATGAAGCCTCATGGATAGCCGATGAATGCAAAAAATACCACTACCACGACGGCATTCCCTGGAATCAAATAGCCGTGCTTTACAGAACTAGGTTTTGCTCCCTCGCCTTTGAAGAAGCAATGCGAGAGAGAAAAGTGCCGTACAAGATAGTCGGAGCCAGAGGTTTTTATGAGAGCAAAGAAGTACAGGACATAAACGCTTATCTTATAAGCTCGGTAAACCCAAAAGACGACATTGCTTTCGAGCGCGTAATAAACACGCCTCGGAGGGGCATTGGAAACGCAATGCTAAAAAAAATCAATGCCTTTCGCATGCCCGGGATGTCTCTTCAGGAAGCATGCTGGGCAGCGGTGCAGGCAAATGCGCTATCGAAGAAAGCAACCACGGCTTTGATCACTCTAAAAAACCATCTGGATGCTATTGCTTGCCTTCCGCCAAACCAAGCCATTAACATGGTTCTGAACGACGTAGGTTACGGCAAATACCTTGAAGAATATGCAGAAAACTCAGAAGACTATATTAACCGAATGGGTAACGTGGAACTGCTGTTGCACCTTGCATCGTCTAAAAAAAACATTGAAGAATATCTCGAAGACAGCGCCCTGATTCGAGAAGACCAAGATACGGATGAAGGAACAAATGAAGGCGTACGCCTGATGACCTTTCATGCAGCAAAGGGACTCGAGTTCTTGGTGGTATTCGTTATCGGGCTTGAAGAGGGTCTTCTGCCCCATTGGCGAGCCATTCTTGATGAAGACGGTTTCACGGAGCGCATTGAAGGGGTAGAAGAAGAGCGGAGGCTACTTTATGTAGCCATGACCAGGGCAATTAAACATTTACACTTAAGCCAAGTATATTTAAGGCAGGGTAAAATTGCCGAACCCAGTCGATTTTTAGACGAAATACCGGAAGAACACACCCAGGTAAATAGCTTCTTGGACAAAATAATCAAAAGGAGGCCCGTAAGATGACAACGGTAATGCCAGAAGGAGACGCAATTCGCAAAGCAATAAAATGGATATCGGAAGAACTACGGGAAAAACCCGTCTCCTCAATCAAAAAGCTCATTAACGAAGCGACCCTGCGCTTTGATCTTTCGCCAAAGGACACGGATTTTCTCATGCAATTCTACGAAGACTCCGAAGAACACGAAAGTAAACAGAGGAGTGAAGATGAATGATCGAAAACGCGGTATATGAAACGAATTTGAAAGAAATCCCTCTGGTAGCAAGAGGTAAAGTGCGGGACATTTATGACCTCGGAAAATCTCTGTTAATAGTTGCAACGGACCGCATATCTGCTTTTGATGTAGTATTGCCGGATCCAATACCGGACAAAGGAAGAATACTTACGGCCTTATCATTATTTTGGTTTCAGTTCCTGTGCAATGTTTGCCCCAACCATTTCTTGAGTGCCAACCCCGATGATTATCCTCCCGAGTGCGAACCCTACCGAGAGGTACTGATTGGAAGAAGCATGATGGTAAAAAAAGCCGAAATCTTTCCCATTGAGTGCATCGTCAGGGGTTATCTGGTCGGAAGTGGTTGGAAGGACTACCAGAAAACAGGCAAGGTCTGCGGAATTCAATTACCCAGCGGGCTGAGGTTTGCCGAAAAACTGCCGGAACCGATATTCACGCCGTCAACCAAAGCGGAAAAGGGTGCCCACGACGAAAACATATCTTTCGAGCAGATGAAAGCAATCGTTGGAATAGAAAATGCTGAACGGTTACGAGACCTGAGCATAAAACTTTACAAAAAAGCGGCTGATTATGCCGAAAGGTGTGGCATATTGCTCGCGGATACTAAGTTTGAATTCGGGCTTGTCAACGGCGAAATTACTTTGGTTGATGAGGTTCTGACGCCTGACTCAAGCCGCTTCTGGCCTGGAGACTCTTACAAGGTCGGTGAGAATCCTGAGAGTTTTGACAAACAATACATTCGTGATTTTTTAATGGAATCCGGATGGAAACCAGGTCATCCTCCTCCCCATCTGCCATCAGACGTGATAGAAAACACTCGGAAACGGTACCTGGAAGCACTTAAGCGCCTTACAGGACTGGAAAAGTTGCCCAATGACCAAATAATTCAGTTTCCTAAACAGCCCTGAACTTTCGCTATGGACGCACTGAGAAAAATAAACCCCTATAAGCCCACAAGCCTTCTGGACGTTGAAGTTAATGAACTGAAAGAAGACCCGTTCTTTGACATATCACGACATCGAAGAATTCATGTGTTCGAACACTTAAGCCGTACAGAAGGCATTTTGTGCCCTCTGTGGACCTATGGCTCAAAGACTGTCACGGTCGTTGACGGTTATAACCGACTCCGATGGGCAAGAGAACAGGGACTGGGACACGTTCAATGTCTGGTGTTTCCGGAAGATGCGGACAAGTGCTACTTGCTACTGCAAAAGGTTGTAGCGTCAGCGGGTTTTCGTAAATTCGATATCTTCGAAAAAGCCAATGTGGTCAAAAATCTTTCCAGATGTCTCACTCCCGATGAAATAAAGCGAAGAATCTTTCCTATCCTCGGAATTCCCGCCAAACCAAGAATGCTTAAAACACTCCTGAAAATAGCATCCATGACGTTGGACGAGATTGTTGTGACCTTAGAAGGCGGAGTTTCCGAACGAACCCTCATGAAACTGGCATGGTGGAATGAAGAATCTCGTGCCTGCGCGTGCAAACTATTTGCGAAGCTAAGATGCTCGACGAATATACAGTTGGAAATTACTGAAATGATTGAAGATATTTCACGATTAGAAGAAACATCGCCTGCTGATGTTATTGATCACGAATCTATTCGACAGGTCATCGAAGATGATTTTTTAACACAAAGACAGAAAACCGAAGCTGTTCGCCGTTTGCTAAAGCAATGGCTTTTTCCACATCTTTCTGAAGTAGAAGCAAGATTTTTAGAAGCCAAGAAGCAGTGGAAGCTTCCGTCGGGCGTGAGAATTGAACCTCCGCCCTTTTTTGAAGGTGACCTGTGGCAAATAACTCTTTCCTTTTCCAATGCGCAAGAGTTGAAAGATCAGTTAGAAAAACTGGCCAAAAGTGAAATTGCCAGCCAATTAGAGGTGTTCCTTGGGAAAGATGAGTCGAGTCATAAAATCACCTAAACGGATATTTGTTCACGAGAGTGTATGGAATAGTCCAGTTGTTGAAAACCTTCGGAAAAATCTTCCAGAAGCAAGTTTTCACGTATTGGATTTTCAGAATCGAGAAAATTTCACCTTTTTCCCCTATGATCTTGAAGTCGTAGACTTTAAAGGAAGGTTCATTAGGTCGTGCCCGGCAACGAAATTCTATCATTGTTGCGGATACGTTATACTTCACTTTGGCGAATTATGTTCTATTGGCTGTACCTACTGCATCCTTCAGGCTTATTGGAACCAACCCTGTCTGCGCATATTTGGGAACACCGATAGAATGCTTAGAGAGCTACAGGATTTCCTGGATCATCATCCAGACACGCTTTTTCGGATTGGTACAGGAGAATTTACCGACTCGTTACTGCTGGACCCATGGACAGGATTTTCCGAAATTATTGTGCCTTTTTTTGCCCGGCAGAAAAACGCCATACTCGAACTGAAAACCAAAACATCATTCGTCGACAGGTTGTTAGAACTTCCCCACGATGGGCATACAATCGTTGCCTGGTCTCTTAATGCTCCTTCCATTTCTCAAAAGGAAGAAGGAAAAGCGGCCCCACTCGAAGTAAGGTTGCAAATGGCCAAAAAGTGCGCGGAACGAGGTTATTTCTTGGCCTTTCATTTTGACCCTCTGTTTTACTTTCCAGGTTGGGAAGAGGAATACTCTCACACCATTGACAGGCTCTTTTCATACGTTCCATCAGATCAAATTGTTTACATAAGTCTTGGCGCATTCAGGTTCATGCCTGAGCTTAAGGAAATCATACTCATCAAGCGCCCTCAGTGGAAATATGCAAGCGGTGAATTTGTTCCTTGTCCGGACGGAAAGCGCCGATATTTCAAAGGCATTAGAATCAAGCTTTACAAGCACATAGCGTCGCGCATACGCAGGCATGCGCCAGATGTTTGCGTATATCTTTGCATGGAGAATGGAACAGTGTGGAAACAATCGCTCGGTTTTCATCCGTCAGAGCAAGGTGGACTTCCTTCTATGCTGGATCTGGCAGTGAAGAAGTGCATGAAAGTGGGGTTGCATTGTTCCCGATCCGCCGCTCCTCTTTTGCTACAGAAGCCCCAACCCTACTCTTCCGATGCTTTTACATTATCAAAAATTATTTGATTCCTTCGTTGACACTCTTCCTTGTTTCATTTTAAAAGATGTTTGTCATTTTTTAGTTTCGTTAGGCTGGTCTGAGTTCAACGGTCCGAAAATACGCGGGAGGGAGACATGGATTTCCAATTGACGGAAGAGCAACGAATGATAAAGGAAACGGTATACAAATGGGCGGTTCAGGAATTGGGTCCAATTCAGGAAAAAATAGACGACGAGGACTGGTTTCCGCCAGATTTTTTCAAAAAATGTGCAGAAATTGGAATTCTTGGAATAACCATTGACGAAAAATATGGTGGACTGGGTGGCGATGTATTGATGCAGGTGCTTGCTGTAGAAGAGATGAGCCGTATATGTCCTGGCTTGGCGATGACCTACGCTGCTCATTCTAATCTTTGTGCTCACAACATTCACCGAAATGCCAGCGAATACCTGAAAGAAAAATACTTACCACCCATGGTGCGTGGCGAAAAGATAGGCGCACTTGCACTCACCGAGCCAAATGCTGGTTCCGATGCCATGGGTATCCGCACTCGAGCTGTAAAGAAAGGTGACAAGTACATTCTGAACGGCACAAAAATGTTCATAACCAATGGCCCTGTGGCTGACATTCTTTTAGTTTATGCCAAAACAAAGCCCGAGTTGGGCCCCAAAGGCATCAGTGCATTTATTGTTGAAAAGGATTTTCCCGGATTCTCGGTGTCTAGAAAGCTGAAAAAGTGTGGAATGAGGGGCTCTCCAACGGGAGAATTAATATTCGAAGACTGTGAAGTACCTGCAGAAAACCTGGTTGGCCAAGAAAATATGGGTGTTGCTGTCATGACGAGTGGTCTTGATGTGGAACGGGTTGTTCTTGCTGGCGGAAGTATAGGAATGGCCCAGCAGGCTCTTGATTATTCGATAGAGTACGCAGTGGAGCGAGAACAATTTGGTCAGCCGATAGCCAATTTTCAGATGATCCAGCAGAAGCTTGCTGATATGTATGCAAGGACTGAAGCGGCACGATTGCTCGTTTATCGAGCGGCGGAGCTTGCGCAAAGAAGCCCAAGAGGGGGTAAGGGAACAGAATTAACCAGGTTAGCTGCGGCAGCTATTCTGTTCGCTTCGGAAACAGCAACATGGGTGTGCAACCAGGCTGTGCAGATTCATGGCGGGTACGGATACTGTCTTGAATTTCCTGTTCAGAAGTTGTGGAGGGACGCAAAGCTTTATGAAATTGGTGCTGGAACCAGTGAAATTCGACGTCTGATTATTGCCAGAGAGCTTACAAGAGAAGCTTTTGCGAGAAAGACTCAGAGGTAGTCAGAACTGAAAACAAAAGCGTCACATTGAAGAGTTATTAGGAGGTCCAGATGGACAAGCCCGCGGTTCTGGAAGAAAGGCGTGATCAGGTTGTAATCCTCACGCTTAACCGACCCGAAGTAATGAATGCCCTGAATTTTGCCATGCTTCGGGAGCTTAAGGAAAAGGTTGAAAAGCTACACTTTGATTCTTCGGTGCGCGTGGTGATAATTACCGGCGCCGGGGAAAAGGCCTTTTGCGCTGGAGCGGACCTGAAAGAACGTGCAACTTTGACAGAGGATCAGGTTAAGGAATTTATCTTCACCATTCGAAACCTCTTTACTTTTATAGAGTTCATGAACAAACCGGTAATTGCCGCTGTTAATGGAATAGCCCTTGGAGGAGGAACAGAGCTTGCTCTGGCAAGTGATATTCGAATAGCATCGACGAACGCGACAATGGGTCTTACCGAAACGCGGCTTGCCATCATACCTGGAGCCGGTGGCACTCAGAGGCTTCCCAGGCTGGTAGGACGTGGCAAGGCGAAAGAGCTTATTTTTACTGGTCGCCGAGTAGATGCCCAGGAAGCCCTGCAAATAGGGCTTGTTAACAAGGTCTGTCCGCCAGAAAAGCTCATGGACGAATGCTTGGAAATGGCAGCAATGATCTGTGAAACCGGCCCAATAGCAATTCAGCAGGCTAAATATGCAATAAACCACGGTATCGAAGTGGACATACACACAGGTCTTGCCATTGAATCCAATGCTTACTGGATCACCATTCCGACAGAAGACAGAATGGAAGCCCTCAAGGCTTTCCGGGAAAAACGTAAGCCTGTTTTCAAGGGCAGGTAAAAGAAAGGGGGTCCTTAGATGACCGATCCAAGGGTAGAAAACCGCCTTTTTTGGGAAGAAGAAGAGCGTAAGCTGGATGAGTTAGTTCAGAAGGCTGTATGGCCTGGTGGGGAAGAAGCGGTAAAGAGACTGGAGAAGCAGGGAAAGCAACCTGTAAGACAGCTTATCCAAAAACTCATTGATCCTGGAACGGAATTTTATGAACTGGGCCGTATAGCCGGCTTTGGTATGAACTACCCAGGCGTGGAAGACGTACCCTGCGGTGGTATCGTAACCGGCATAGGGAAAATCCATGGAAACTGGACTATGATCATAGCCAACGACAGCCGTGTAAAGGCAGGAACGTACTTCCCCATAACGCTAAAAAAGCACATGAGGGCTCAGGCTATTGCCGAACGATGCGGATTGAACTGTGTTTATATAGCAGACTCTGGCGGGGCGTTCCTACCGATGCAAGCCGATGTTTTTCCCGATGACGGGCATTTCGGCTCCATGTTTTACAATATGGCCAGGATGTCTGCTATGGGATTGAAGCAGATCACCCTGAGCACAGGGGGCAACACTGCCGGTGGTGCTTATATCGTGTTTATGGCCTGCCAGGCTGTTATGATTGACAAGCTGGCTTATTCGTTCCTTGGGGGGCCGCCCTTGGTCAAGGCTGCAACGGGTGAAGTAATAAGCGCTGAAGACCTGGGTGGCGCAAGAGTTCATACTCAGATATCCGGCGGTGCAGATCACTTTTGCAGAACACAGGACGAAGCAGTAGCAAAGGTTAGGGAAATTCTTTCGATGGAACCTCCGCAAAAAGTGCACATACACCGCTATGCGGAAGTTCCACCTCGAGTTCCTGTGGAAACTATTTATGAAACGCTACCCGCTAAAATCCACCAGGGAATCAACGTCCGTGCCTTCATTCAAGCAATCGCCGACGATAGCTACTTCATGGAATACAAAAAGATGTACGCCCCTGGGCGGGGTGACAATATCGTAACGGGAAAGATTCGCATAAAGGGAATACCAGTAGGCGTAATCGCAGCTAACGGCCTTGGAATCATTTTCGTGGAAGCCGCAAGAAAGGCCACTGAATGGATTGTACGATGTTGTCAGGAAAAAACCCCGTTGCTTTTTATTCAAAGTTCCCCCGGTTACATGGTTGGCTCTGAATCCGAACATATGGGAATTGGAAAGTACGGTGCGGATATGGTTCGAGCCGTCTCATGTGCTCAGGTGCCTAAAATTCAGCTCGTAATTGGCCCCGACAATGGGGCGGCAAATTACGGAATGTGCGGTAGAGCTTACAAACCTCATTTTCTGTTCGCAACTATGAGAGCTCGCACTTCCGTTATGAGTGGCCGGTCGGCCGCGGAAGTTCTCCTTTCAATAGAAGAACGGAAACGGGCGGCAAAAGGACAACCTATGACGGAAGGCGAGAAAGAGGCTTTTAGACAAAAGATGATAGAAAAGTACGACGGGGAAGCTCATCCGTTCTTCTGCGGCGCTCGACTCTTGAACGACAGGGTACTGAAGTTCAAAGAGATCCGAGACTGGCTTGCCTTTGCCTTTGAAGTAAGCTTGCTAAAACCGATAGGCGAACCAGCCTTCGGAAATCTAAGGTTCTAGGAGGGGGAAAATGCCACAATTGCAGTATCCTAAGAAAGTAGTTCTTGGAGACATCACGGTGCGAGACGGCTTTCAGCACGAAGAGAAGTTCTTTTCTACGGATGCAAAACTGTGGGTCCTAGAAGAGTCAATTCTGGCAGGGTTTAAGCGTCTTGAGGTGACTAATTTCGGTAATCCCAAAAGAATGCCTCAGTTTAAGGACGCTGACGAATTGTTCAAAAGATTGAGAAACAGCAAGCGAGTAAAGCATCTCCTTGATGATGTTGAACTTACTGCAATCACGATTCGAGAAAGGGCTATTGAGCGAGCTATAAATGCTCGGAAAGAAGGATACGGACCTGACCGTGTTTTAGTGATGGTTTCGACAAGTGAATCACATCAAAAGGTAAATTCAGGAATTGGCATAGAAGAATACTTCAAGATGTGCGAGGAATGGTTCCCGAAGATAAAGGACGTCGGCATGAAGATATGCGGAACCGTGAGCACCATCTGGGGATGTCCCATAGAAGGGCCCACGGATATGAGAAAGGCAGTTGAGTTTACCAAAAGGTGGCTCGATATGGGTGCAGACGATGTAGAGCATGCCGATCACGACGGGTCAGCTCCCCCCAATAAGGTTTACGAATACTTTTCTATGGTACTTGATGCAATTCCCGATCCCACCAAACATGTTGCTCACTTCCATGTAACGAGAGGTTGGGGACTGGCCAATGTTCTGGCAGCCCTCCTCGCAGGCATTACCCATTTTGAAGGAACGTATGGGGGTATAGGAGGACAGCCAGCCAATTTCGTGGATGATACACCCGTGGGAGGCACAGGGGAATACTACTACAGAGACCCATCCATTGTCGGTCTGGTGTGTATGGAAGATATGGTGGTAATGATGGATGAAATGGGTATTGACACAGGTGTTGATGTGGATCATGTATTGAGAATTGGTCGAATGGTTGAAAGAATAGTGGGGAGAAGGTTGCGGTCCGAATGTGTCAGAACGGGTCGCATTCCTAAAGAAATGACCGGGCGAAAATAAGCAAGGCTTACGACGCCGGGAGGGTGGTAGTCTGAAACATTATACGATACGAGCTTACCACCTGATTCTACTCACCGAAAAGTCCTTAATAATCCTGGCGTCGGTTTTAATTGTTTTTCTCTTCCGGCATGGTATTGAAAGGCTGCTGCTGTCAACGTCAAGATTCGGAACAACAATAGCCCCGTGGTGGAATTTAAAGTGGATACATGAAACACCATGGGGCTTGTGTTTATGGGTAGTTATTTTATTTTCAATCAGCGTCACTATGGTCTTTGCCTTCCTCAGCATCTTCCACATTTCACTAATCTGGTGGTTCACCAACCAGCTGAAAATTAAAAATCCAGTTGTGCAGAGCAAAACCGCCCAACTAGATCATCCCCGATGGCGTATACTCCATATAATACTCCAGCCTTATCGACGATTATGCTGGATTCTGATGCCCAGTATAATTGAAAGACACCAACCTCTCAACGTTCACTTGCTAGAAGAGCGAGAAAATCGATTATCCAAACTTGACTACAACCATGTGGAAGCAATCTGGTCATTCATAAAAGCTCTGTTGTGGTTACTGGTATCCGCTGCGTGGTTGCTGAGTATTTGGAAGCTTTATGTTGTGTTAGTTCCGGTCGTAAAAGGCTCAGCGAGTATTAGAAATATAAATCTTTATTTTGCTTCTAGCTTTCGCATTTTCGTGCATACACTGCTCGCCACGATTACGATATTTTTCGTAGGATATACAGGTTATAAGCTATGGAAATTTAACCTTTTTCATTTGGACGAAATTATTTACGATCACGTGATCTCACCCCTAGGAACACGGTTATCAACTACTGAAGAGACCATCTTGCTTAAGCTGGAAAACATTGAAAAACGGTTAATGCGGCTGGAGAAGATTTTACTTGAACGAAAAAAAGGTGAAACGCCCTGAAAACAGGGGTAAATCTACAAGCACACAGGTCGGCGATCTAATACGGACCATTATCGACACAGAAGTTATGCCGGCAGTGCGTCCCATAGGTGATTGGAAAGAAATAGTCGGGGACACAACGGCCCGCTATTCAAAGCCGGTAAGTATGGAAAATGGCGTACTTAGGGTCCACGTTTATGACAATGTGTGGAAGCACCACCTGGAGCTTAACAAAGAGCTTATAAAGAAAAAAATAAACGAAAAATGCGGCCGTGAAATAGTGCGGAAAATTCGATTTAAAGTAAAAGAAATCATTCTGGAAGATGAAAAGGCATTGATAGCGCAGGCAGAGGAGCGTCCATACAAGCAACTCAGAAAGAAGCAGAAGAAAGCAAAAAAATACCCTTTAAGCAGTGAATCGAAGGAGTTTGTGAGCAATATTAAAGATCCAGATTTAAGAAAGCTTGCTCGAAGACTTCTATCACTTTTTCCACCTGAATAAGAAGGAGAGATAGCGATGAAAATAGCCCATTTTTCCAAAATACCTGCCAAAAAGTTTGAATCGGAATCTGTTAAGGGAGTAATTGGTCGAGTGGCGATAGGTAAAGAAGATGGTGCGACCACCTTTTGCATGAGAATCTTCCAACTGGAACCCGGCGGTTATACCCCGATGCACAAACACGATTGGGAACATGAGATATTCATCCATGAAGGAGTGGGTGAAGTCTTACAAGGAGATGATTGGGTCCAAGTTGGGCCTGGTACAGTGGTGTTCATACCACCTGGAGAAAAGCATCAAATTAAAAACGCGGGAAAATCAACGCTTACCTTTGTGTGTCTCATACCATCTGGGCCACCTGAACTCTGATGTTCAACCTTCTCTTGCAAAGGTGGCTAAAATATGATATTTACAAGCGAAAATGTGTAAAGTGATATATAAAATAACCATCGTTTGAGTGCACGGAAGGAAGTTTTATTTTGCAGGGAGTTATGGAAGGAGTAAGGAGAAAAAGTTTAGCATTCCATCACAGGCCTGAGCTTTTAACTCCTCACGAATATCCGTAACCGTTTTATACCCTTCCTAGCCTTTGTGTTCAGTCTAGCCTAGTCTTTTCAATCATCAGAGTGGCGTGTTTTAGAATATTAATCTGTAGCCGGAAAGGAGGATTTTATGTGTTCCAAAGGTTTGCTTAAAAGAATCATGCTTTTTATTGTAGCCTTTATGCTGGCTTTTAGCCCTGCTATTGCTCATGCGAAAGACGAAGTTGTGATAGCCCAACAAACATGGTCAGCTTCAATTGCTTTATCTAACATTATGAAGTATGTATTGGAAACCAAGCTTCATATTCCGGCAAAAATCATCCCTCTGGCTCAGCCTGCTACCTGGGCAGCTATGGATAAGGGCGACGGATCAGTGGACGTAAAAGCAGAAATATGGATGCCCAATGAAGGAGCTTACTGGAAAAAGTATGTTGAGGAAAGAAAAACGGTGGAAGCAAGTTTGCTCTTCGGTAATGCCCCTCAGGGATGGGTAATCCCTACCTGGGTTGCCAAAAAGTACAATATAAAAACCTACAAGGATTTGATCCCTCATGCGAAAATCTTTGACATCAATGGGGACGGCAAAGGTGATATTTGGTGTGGCGCAGGCGGATGGCAATCGACCCAAATCACCCGAGTGCAAATTCGCGATCTTGGTCTGAGCGGGTATTTTGAGCCACTAGTGCTTGAAGTATGGGTCTTTCAAGCTCAGCTGAAGGAAGCAATGCGTAAGAAAAAACCGATACTTTTCTACTACTGGGCGCCGGAATGGATATGGGCGGTTTATGATCTCACGTGGGTCAAACTCCCCGACTACGATCCTAAAAAGTGGAAATTTATCCCCGGAAAACCTGATAAAAGCTATGTCGCCTGTGGATGGAAACCGGCAAATGTTTACGTTGGTTACGGTGTTCATCTGAAAAAGAAGAATCCAAAGGCGTACAAGTTCTTCAAGAATTTTTACATACCTATGGAAGAAGAAAGCAAGCTGATAGCCGAGCTGGAAGACGTACCCGGAAATCCTGCAAAACCGCCAATGGAAGTTGCAAAAAAATGGGTTGAGTCCAATCCGAAAATTGTTGGTGACTGGTTAAAAGGTATTAAGTAAAAATTCAATAACGGGCTATACGGAGAGGTTTCGGGCCTCTCCATGCCCACATAAAAGGAGACCATGAAGTCACAAGTGAATCGTATTGAGTGTGCCAATTTATGGAAAATATTTGGCCCTAACCCACGCAGAATAATTGACGATTGGGGTAGATATTCGAAATACAACAAAACTGAATTGATGCAGCGTACCGGCTGTGTCGTCGGAGTAAAAGATGTCAGCTTCACGGTATCGGCCGGAGAAATATTTGTTATAATGGGACTTTCTGGTAGCGGCAAATCAACCTTATTACGTTGCATCAACCGTCTTCATGAACCTACTCGTGGGAAGGTTTTTATAGATGGTGAAGACATCACGAGCTTACCTAAAAAGACCCTAAGAGAACTTAGAAGAAAAAAGATAGGAATGGTCTTTCAGCATTTTGCCCTTTTGCCTCATCGCAAAGTTATAGATAACGTAGCTTATGGACTTGAAATACAGGGGATAGATAAGAAAACTAGACATTCCATGGCTCTCGAGGTGCTGGAACTTGTGGGACTAAAAGGTTGGGAACATCAATATCCCCATGAACTGAGTGGGGGTATGCAACAGCGTGTTGGGCTCGCACGTGCCCTGGCACCAAATCCTGAAATTCTGCTCATGGATGAAGCCTTTAGCGCTTTGGATCCGCTTATACGACGACAGATGCAAGATGAATTCATAAAACTCCTGAAAGTGGTGAAGAAAACGATTGTATTCGTGACCCACGATCTTCATGAAGCCCTTCGGATCGCCACTCGCATAGCTATAATGAAAGGTGGTTCTATAGATCAAATCGGCACACCGGCAGAAATTATTTTACATCCTAAAACTAAGTATGTTGCCGAATTCGTGCAGGATTTGCCAAGAGCTAAATTTGTCACGGCTCAAGATATTATGGAGTCACCTTCAAAATGGGCCGTTTCGGCAAACCAAACCACAGAAGAGATTGCCTGTAAAATGGATAATGAAAACCTCTGGTACGCCTATGTGGTTGACGAGAACAGAAGAATCCGAGGGGTTATTGACTACCGCACGGTAGTGGACGGAAACGGCCATCTTGACCCTAATAACATAATGAAAGATTTTCCCCACGAGAGGCAACACACCTTCTTGGAAAAACTTATCAAAAGAGCGGCAAAAACATCGATTCCCATTGCCGTTACCGATGAGAATCTCAGACTGCTGGGAGTGGTTTCTCGTGAATGCCTGCTTGATGCACTAGTATCATAAAACTTATAGACACCGTACAGTGAGGTGAATAAAAGACATGGGCGAATTAACCTTTCCCGTGAGAATCCCGCTCGGCAGATGGGCGGAAACGTTGATAATGTGGGTAACCGACAACTTTGAGTCCACCTTTGATGGTATTACAAAAACAGTAAACGTCATCCTTGTGAAAATAGACGCCTTTTTTAATTGGGTACCATGGCCAATCATGATTGCGGCTGTGGCTGGGGTTGCCTGGTTGGTTTCCGGGAAAAAAACCGCCCTTTTCTCAGCCGTTAGTCTCTTTCTTCTGGGAGCCTTTGGGCTCTGGTCTGAAGGCATGAGCACGATAGCTCTCGTTACTACTTCAGTCTTTATTTCGGTGCTTTTCGGACTGCCGCTTGGCATTCTTGCAGCAAAAAGTGATCGATTTGACGCCGTCCTGAGGCCTATTCTGGATGGTATGCAGACCATACCGAGTTTTGTTTATCTGATTCCGGCTATTATGCTTTTTGGTATTGGCAACGTTCCCGGCGTCATGGCCACAGTTATATTTTCGTTACCCCCTATGGTAAGGCTAACCAACCTGGGCATCCGTCAGGTAGACGCTGAAGTAGTGGAAGCAGGACTTGCATTTGGTTCGACTCCATGGCAGCTTTTGCTGAAAATCCAACTACCCCTGGCTTTACCTGCCATCATGACAGGGGTAAATCAGACGGTAATGATGGCTTTGTCTATGGTTGTTGTTGCTGCGATGATAGGCGCCGGAGGCCTGGGATATAAAATACTGTACAGCATCCAGAGAGTGAACCTAGCCGTCGGTCTTGAATCTGGATTGGGTATCCTTTTTATTGCCATGATCCTGGACAGAATCCTCCAGGGCGTGACCAAAAAACAGCAGAAAGTCATCTTCAGGAAATAGTTCAGGTTTGTTTTTGGCCCTTTTTATTTATGCCGCTCGGTGGGTGGGTGGTCTACCTGAGGAGTTGTTCTTTAATGAGTTATCATGAACTTGAAAAAGTTACTCCAACCTCTTGATAGTTCGTCAAGGACTATTTGAACTGATCGGGATTGCAAGGAACACAGATGTAAGGATGTATCTTTGAGTTTGTTGTATAGGTCTCTATAGTCAGGTTTTGCTAATCTGTTCTTTACGAGGTAGTTAGCCTTGGTTCCAGAGCTTTCCGCGTGGTAGGTGAGGTGTCCAAATATTATCTGCTGTTCTTCTGTCAAGTTGTTTAATTCCAAGACTATTGTCTTTTTGTTTTCACCTCTGCGGTTGTAATTTATTATATCCACGGTTGTTTAGTTTCAAGGTGCTAAAACCACCTGCGGGCTTTCATCCCTTCCTTTACGGAAGGGATCTTCCTGCCCGCAAAAGATAAACCCACCCCCTCAAGAAGGGTGGGTTTATGATAATAGCCTTAGCAAAACAGCTTAAGCACCAATCTCTTCCTTAATGGACACGGCAATTTTATAAAGAATGGCCAAGATGAAAAATCCCGTTGCCCAAACGCCAATAGTTATAAAAACCTCCGGGATCGTGGGCATATATTCAGTTATAGTTTCAAAGGGATTGGGGATAAAACCGGCAATAACGAGCGTAATTCCCTTTTCAATCCACAAAGAGAAAAAAGTGGCAAAACAACCTAGCTTAAGCGTCTTTTCCTGTTTCCTTGTTTTTGGATTTATCAAGAGAACCAAGGCCACAACGGCCAGAATATTGGACAGCCAGGTCCATGGAACCAACTTAGCGTGACCGTGCAACCCAAAAAGGACATAATTAAAGTGATTCATGTGTCCGGGGATCTGGCTGTAATAGGTTGTGAAAAGCTCAAGGAGCACGAAGAACACACTAATTATTAGAGCGTAGGTCACTATTTTCGAAAGAGCTTGTATTGCCTCTTCACCGGGATCAAATTTGGTTTTCTTTTTAATCAACAAAGCGAGCAGGATCAACAAAGCTGGACCGGAAGAAAAAGCTGAAGCCAGAAAGCGTGCCGCCATGATAGCTGTCAACCAGTAATGACGTCCCGGTAAACCGGCATAAAGAAAAGCTGTAACGGTGTGAATGCTAACTGCCCAAGGGATAGATACATAAATCAGAGGTTTTACCCACTTGGGCGGAGCAACCCCCATTCTTTCCGCGTCAAGAACATTCCACCCAATAAAGATATTTAACAACAGATAGCCGTTTAAAACAATCATATCCCAAAATAGTATCGAATGAGGTGTTGGGTAGCGCACCACATTGAACAACCGATGCGGCATACCAAGGTCAACGATAATAAAAAGCAAACACATTGAAACAGACGCAATAGCAAGGAATTCTCCCAATATAGTGATTCGACCGAATACCTTAAAATTGTGCAAATAGTAAGGGAGCACAACCATAACCGCAGATGCGGCAACACCGACAAGAAAGGTAAACTGGGCAATGTAAAGACCCCAGCTTACGTCTCTACTCATTCCTGTTATGGTAAGGCCTTTGGTAAACTGAAACAAATAACAAATAAAACCTAGGCCCATAAGAACCATAAGGCCCAGAAGTAGCCTCTTATACTCTTCCCCAACTCTTATGAATACCCTATCTAGCATGGTTCTCCCTCACCTTCAGGCTTCAATTATGTAATACACGTTCGGATACGTCCCCAATTCATACTTACGGCGCAAGGTGAATTTTTCTTTCAGTATACGCCGCACTTCCGAAACTGGATCCTCAAGGTCACCAAATATAAGAGCTTTAGCAGGGCAAGCCTCAACACAGGCCGGCTCAAGCCCCTCACCCAACCTTTCCGCACAAAATGTGCACTTTTCTACAACACCTCTACGCCTTGTCGGATAGTCATAATTCAGCTTTTCAATGTACGGCCGTGGATCCCTCCAGTTGAAACTTCTTGCACCAAATGGACAACCTGCCATGCAATATCGGCAACCAATGCAGCGATGATGGTCCATCATAACAATGCCGTCAGCTCGCTGAAAAGTGGCCTGAGTCGGGCAAACCTGAACACAGGGTGGATTTGAGCAGTGGTTGCAGAGGAGTATAAACGGACCTTCCTTCAATTCCTCGGGCACAAACTCATGAGCCGTCCCCGGAAAGGCATGTTCAAAACTGTCTTTCCATATCCACTTAATTTCTTCCTCGTTCTTGATCTTCGTGGGAACATTGTGGATGTAATGACATGCTTCTATGCATTTGCTACATTCACCGTTTTTTTTCTGATATTCTTGGCATTTTTTAACATCAACTACCATTGCCCAGCGCTTCCCCTGAAGCGCCTCGGGGATGTTTATATAAGCAGGTCCCCTTTCACTGGCTACAGCCCTGACTAGAGGCAGAGCGGAAAGACCCACAGCACAGGCACCGGCAATTTTAAGGAACTGACGTCTATCCTTATCCATTCCTTACTCTCCCTTTTTGGCTACTTGTTCTGTCTGCGTTACCTGCTTTGGAGGTATATGGCAGTCCCAACAATAAGGTGTCAGGCCAATATAGTTATGACATTGATCACAAAACTCAGTCTTATTGGAATGGCACTTCATACAGCCTCTTTGCAAACTCACCGGGTAAGTTTTCCCGGCAGCAGAAACATAATACCGATTCGCAAGTCTCACTGCTTCCGTTCGCCATTTGTTCAACAAATCCATATGGAATTTACGCATATAATCCTTGCTGGCTACACATTCCTTCTTCTCAAGTTTTTGAATCACTGGCGTGTCCAATTTGGGTTCTGGCGGTGGAGCCGCCCTACCCCCATTGTACCAGAAGGGGAAAGTAGCAAACCCAAAGAATATCACCAACCCGATAAAAATGGGTTTTGCATTATAGATCCTCATCTTCTACATCCTCCATACCAGGCAAAGGTTCACCACGGAGATCCGTAGTTCTCTTCTTTTCGCCTTTCATGACAAGTGCATTTCCGACCAGTTCGTGCAAGCCGGCTACATCGACACCGGGAACCCAGTAATCCATGAGCGGTGGAAACACAGCCCGGTCGATTGCGCAAATACAGGCCAGAGTGTTAACGCCAAACTTCTCATGCACGTATTTAACAGCGTTGGCCCTGGGTAAACCACCCCTCATACGCATCTCCATGTACTCATCGGTATTGAGCCCCGAGCCAGCACCACAGCAGAAGGTTTGTTCTCTTGTCGTTTCAGGTGGCATCTCAACAAAGTTATTGCACACATGCTTTAACACATAGCGAGGTTCCTCAAAGAACCCCATAGCACGAGCAGGATTGCAAGAATCATGGAAGGTCACAATACGATTATCATTTCTACTTGGATCAAGTTTTAACTTACCATGCTTTATGAGATCCGCTGTAAATTCAACCACATGAATCATCTTTGTCGACTTGGCATGCTCAAACTTTGTTCCAGTTATAGGTGACACAGGAACTTCCAAAAAGTCTGGTGGTCCCCAAAATGTGTTCAGATATTGGTGAATCAAACGCCACATGTGACCACATTCGCCACCAATAATATACTTGACCCCAAGCCTTTTGGCTTCCGCATAAATCTTATAATGAAGACGCTTGGCCATTTCGTGAGACGTAAAGAAACCGAAGTTTCCACCTTCCGACGCATAAGTGCTCCAAGTGTAATCCAGACCCAATTCGTGGAAGAGCATAAGATAACCCATACATGTGTAGGTCCCCGGATCTGCAAAAACATCTCCCGAAGGCGTCACGAAGAGAATCTCTGCCCCTTTTCTGTTAAAAGTGGGTTCAGGCCTGATTCCGGTAACTTCTTCAATCTCATCACAGAAAAATTCGATCATGTCACGAAAGGCATGGGGCTGAATGCCAAGATGGTTACCCGTTCGATAACAGTTTGCAACGGGCCCCATTATCCAGTCAATATTGCATCCCAGCAGGTTTATGAGCTCTCGTGCAATAATCGTGATCTCTGCTGTATCAATCCCATAAGGGCAAAACACCGAGCATCTGCGACACTCAGTACACTGGAAGAAATAGTACCAGAGTTCCTTGAAGGTTTCCTCGTCCAGATCTCGGGCTCCTCCCGTCCTACCGAAAAGCTTACCAGACTTTGTAAAATAACGCCTGTAAATAGACCTCAAAAGCTCCGCCCTTAGAACGGGCATATTTTTCGGATCTCCACTACCTATAAAGAAATGACACTTATCTGCACAAGCCCCACACCTTACACAGATGTCCATAAAAACTCGGAAGGTCCTAAACCGCTCTAGCCTCTCCCGCATACCTTCCAAGAAAATCTCTTTCCAATTCGGTGGAAGTTTCCAGTCCTCATCCGTAGGCCTCCATTCCCGCGGAAAAGGCATGTCCACAGTTTCTAAATACTGTGGCTTAGCAGCGTAACAATACGTTCCCGGCCTGAACTCGACTGGAACATCCATCCACCATTTCTCTGGTGGAGTATGATCTATACTTTGAAAAAGCTCGTCAGATTTGGGAAGCTTTGCCATATTTCCCTACTCCTCTTGTTGCTCTACCGGTTTTTCTAACGGTTTTTCAACGGGAATTCCTGCCTCAACCATCTTTTCTCTGAACTCTTCCTCATAAGCTTCATAGGTATGCACCTTCACCGGATAATCCCACGGGTTCACGTGACGCCTCATGCGTGTATCATTAGGAAGATTCCTCGTGGGACTCAAAAAAACACCCGGCATGTGCATCAATTTACTGAACGGAAAATAAGCGAACAAAGTACTGACAAAGAAGAGATGCAAGTAAAAGATCACACTTAACCCATCCGGTACAACTGGATGGAAAGTCGCCAGCCCCATGGTTAATTCTTTAACCTTAATAATATCGACGCGCCAGAAATAACGCATCAAAATACCCGTCAAACCTAACCCCAAAATCAGGAACAGCACAAAATAGTCAGCCGGTAAAGAAACGTATTTGACCTGTGGGATAATTATCCTACGTATCAGTAGGTAAGTAACCGCAACAACAAGAACAATATCGCTCACCAACAACCCTGGTAAAGCCATCTCGAAAAAACTATCTGCTTTTTCGAGGAATTGTACAAACCCGGGCACAGGATCCGTAAAGAACCGCAAGTGCCTAAGAAAAATGACCAGGAATGAATAATGAAAAGCCAAAGCCGCAATCCACAGCCACTTCTCCCAGTGGTAGGTTATCTTGCCTTCTCGCTTTAACATTTTCGTATTACGGAATAGCGATCTAAAAACCAAAACTTCCAACGCCATTCGCACGACAACTCCCCATTTTGTATGAGGATTGTCGAATTTAGAAGATTTAACCCAAGGAAGCGACGAATACTGTTGTCCCCCAGTAGTAGGGATCCTAAATGGAACCGCTGACCGTGCCCACATGAAGATGCGATGTATAAAACCAAGGAAAAAGAGGGTCACGGCCAAGTAAGGAATTACGACACCAAAAAGGTAATTCAACCCCAAGAGCTTGACTCCCACTATAGCGAAAAGAGCAAGCCCAAGCACAACGTTTAAAGCAAATTTCATCCCCATAGCACCTTCCCTCACTCCTCTGCAAAATGTTCTATTTTATTACCAAACAAAACACCCTATTCCCGTCCTTCCTGACCAGCCTCTTCGCCGGAAATTTCATATACCAGCCCAGCCCGTTGCAATAACCTGAAAGTTCTATTTTTAACTTCTTGAACCCTCAATTCGTAAAGCTGCTCCCGACACGCGGAATAAATATCCAACGCCTTCAACATTACTTCATCAACAACAGAATCAAATTCTTCCAATTCACCGCCCTCAATTTCATCATCAGAAGACGCCAGCAACTTACGGAACACTCTCTTTAATGACTGAATAAACCGCAACGCCTCAGAAGGTTTAAATTCCTGTACTGCCCTAACCCGGATGATGCGATCAAGAAAGGTTACAAGCCCTGAATCTTCCTCTTCAGCCCCCTCCTCCTCTTTACTCTCACCATAACCAACCACAAGCCAGTCCACAACCCCCTCTATTCCTTCTTTGATCGCGGCACCAACAGGGTTCAAAAATGGGTTTTTTTCCGACTTTATAAACCTTACCGTTTCTTCAGGATAGGTTAAAACAACATCTTCAAACCAGTGTTCAACAAAGGCTTTCTTGTGCTTGGCAACAAAATCTTCCCACTTCATTCCCATAAAATGGTTTTCCTGCCTGTGTTAAAAATCACAAAAACACCTTACCCCTCAAAACTTCTAGCAGCTTTTACCATCAAGAACATCCACAGGTCAAGACGATTGTGATTTTAAGCACGTTAAACTACTAATTTTACAAAAGGTTCATGATCTTTTCGAACAACCGGTTTTGTACCCTACCCTGCTCAGCGATCACCTCAAGCAAAAGCGCCACATCATTAAGTCCAACTTCTCTGGCCTTATCAGCCCATTCAAGATATGCTTTTTCATGTTCTGTATTATGATGAAGCCAATGCTCAATCCTTTTTTGAAATTTCTCTCGCTCTGTAAGCCCTAATTCATCGTGATGATGGTCATGACAACCATGATTCTCGTCGTGCATAACCCACCCTCCACAACTCGAAGGAAAACACCCCTCAGCCAGCTTCCAATATTATCTTCCAAAGTCAAGATACCCACCCACCAATCAGGCAGCAGCTTCCATTTCTTCTTTTTTCTTTTTCAACACAACCTTTGCATCTTCCGGTAATGGTTGCTCATGATAACATGTAATTCCACAATATAGGCACCTTGTACTTTCGTACCTAGCTTCAATTTCTGAAATGGTTTGTTCAACTTCCCTGAAATTGTCAATACGCTCTTTTACCGGGAGCTCAGGCTGATGAATTCGAGGTCGTTTTTCCACACCGCTAACATCCTCAAACTCACTTTCCGGCAATTTCTTCCCAAGCAATGCCTTTTCCGGTAACTCCGCTGTGCCCTTTAGCAAGTAGTTGTGAATCGCTACAGCAGCACGCCTGCCAGTTCCGACAGCAGCTACCACAAGGTTTGGCCCTAGAAAGGCATCACCAGCAGCAAAAACATACGGAATTTCCGGGCACTGGAGAGTTCTTTGGTCTGCGTCAACGGTGTTCCATCTGGTAAGAGGTAAATCTTTAAGCCTCTCGTCGAGATCTTTAAACGAAAAGTCAGGCGACTGACCTATTGCTGTTATGACCATGTCAGTTTCTAGTAACGTCTCCGAACCCTCTATAGGCACTGGCCTTCTGCGACCACTAGCATCTGGTTCTCCCAATTCCATCTTTATGTATTCCAGATGCGTAACGTTACCGTTTTCATCACCGAGGATCCTGTTTGGAGCTGCCAGAAAATGGAATTTAATTCCTTCATGTTCCGCAGCAACTATTTCCTCTTCATTTGCGGGCATTTCCTTGCGAGTTCTTCGATACACGATCATAACATCTTCGGCACCCAGGCGCTTAAGTGTCCTCACACAGTCGATAGCTGTGTTTCCTCCACCAATAACTACCGCCCGCCTGCCAATCGGAGGAACATCACCCAGAGCAACCTTACTAAGAAACTCAATGCCCGTATAACAACCTTTAAGGTCAGCCCCTTCAATTCTCAAGCGAGTGTCTTTCCAAGCCCCTATAGCAATTAAAACAGCATGATAACCCGCTCCGACTAGTGATTGGAGGTCAAAGTCTTTTCCAAACCGCAGATTCGTTCTAGCTTCAATGCCGAGCTTCAATATACCTTCAATTTCCCAGTCGAGAATTTTCTTCGGCAATCTGTACTCGGGTATACCATACCTCAGCATTCCGCCAAGCTTAGGCATTGCCTCGAAAATGGTTACGTCGTGCCCCAAACGCCTGAGGAAATAGGCAGCACTTAACCCTGCCGGACCGCCTCCTATGATTGCCACCCGCTTTCCAGTGGGGGGAGCAACCGGTAAATCATAACGCCTGCCGGAATTCATCTCGTAGTCTGCCACAAATCTTTTCAGATAATTTATCGCCACAGGTTCATCTACAAACTGTCGCCTACAAGCGGTTTCACAGGGCCTTGGGCATACTCGACCGATACTTAAAGGTATGGGATTTCTCTCTTTTATAACCAGCAATGCCCCTTCGTAATCCCCTTCGCGAATTTTCTTTATGTAAAGCGGGATATTGATCTCCGCAGGACATGTCTGTTGACAGGGAGCAAGGCACTGGCCCTCTTCGTTAAAAGATGTCAGCTTTTGAGTTATCTTTATAACCTTGATCACTCCTTTAGGACATACACGCTCGCAGGTGCCACAGCCAGTACATTTCTTTGGATCAACCTCAGGAAGTCTTTTCCCCATCTTCAAAGCACCGAAAGGGCATGCACGAACACAGGTACCCAGTCCGAGACACCCGATCTCACATACCTTCTGACCATGATCGAACATAACAGCAGCACGACAGTCCTGCACACCTTCATACTGAAACTTAACCTCGGCTTCTTCGACACTAAAATGGCATCCAACCTCGGCGAATTGTGGCAGAGCACCTGCAAATTCAATCCCTAAAATGTCAGCAATCTTTTTCGCTACTTCATCTCCTCCTGCAACACACACATTCGGTGGAGCTTCACCTTTAACGATAGCTTCAGCCGCGCCGGAACATCCAGCATAACCGCACCCGCCACAGTTCGCACCGGGAAGTGCATCAAGTACTTCATCTATTCTAGGATCTGTATAAACATAGAAAATTTTAGATGCCACAGCGAGTCCAAGGCCCGCAACAAGCCCCAGACCACCGATTGCAAGAACAGCACTGAGCATGCATCATCCTCCCTTTGTGAACTACCCATAGGTTTCCATTGTCCCTTTTTTCACTTGTTAATTTGAAAGCACAGCCCTATCGCCCTGTCAACCAGTTTTTATCCTGCAACGATCACTCACCAAAAGCAAAAAAATTTTTTTGAAAACGACTCTTTTTAGCAAAATTATCGTTGCTAATGCTGGAGAAATCGATTAAAAAACTAAAACCTGAACCCAACCTGAGGATGCTCAAATTTTCTCGGTACGGATAAGGCAACATTTTTAAAAAATAACTAAATCTCGTGAAGCCTCCAGCATTTCTTTCCTTCCTAGGCAAGCTTCATGAGAGGCAAGGGGAATTACCGTAAGCGATCACAGGGGTATTATGCATTACCAGCTTCTTCGGTTAACCATTCAAGATCAGGTTTTTGTCCTTTGAAATAAGCAGAGAACGCATCCACAAGGACATTGAAGGTGGACTTGCATTGGAGTTTACAAGTATGGCGCGAGGGCAGAATTCGCTCCACCCAACGACATCCTTTGTCGCTTCTAGTACCCTGACTTCTCTTCCGCCACAAAACTCCAAAGCGAAGAGTTCGTTCAGCCAGATTATTTGTGGGTTCCACACCTTCTTCAACAAGAAAGGTGAAA
>Ga0190313_1000091_pt1 | contig 57237 bp, 48 predicted proteins | sample 4870071011_MG_FD_169989 | JGI IMG/M metagenome (GOLD analysis project Ga0190313, IMG submission 169989) | Hydrothermal vent sediment bacterial communities from Southern Trench, Guaymas Basin, Mexico - 4870-07-10-11_MG | ecosystem: Environmental > Aquatic > Marine > Hydrothermal vents > Sediment ...
TCCCTCACGTTCTCTGCTTCCCTTGAAAACTCTTCAACTGTCTCAAGGAACGTTCTTACAACTTCCTCAAAAGGACAGCCATAAATTCCAGCACTTATGGCCGGAAAAGCTATGCTTCTAACTTTTAATTCATCAGCTTTTCTTAAAGCTCCAAGAATGGCTTTCTTGAGCCTCTCTTTTTTATCCTCATCCCATCTGCCGCCGCAGTAAGGGCCAACTGTGTGAATGACATATTTAATCCCATACTGCTCCAACCTTAAAGCTGGAGTTACAACGACTTCTCCATGCTCAATCCAGTCCCTTCCAATCTGCTCCCTCATAGCTTCCTTGCTTATCCTTATATACTCCCGAACGTTTCCAGCGGCAGCTTTTGCTATCGCATAAGCAACTCCACCGCCATGCTCCAAATACTTGTTGGCGGCATTTACAATGGCTTCAGCTCTAAAACGGGTTATATCCCCTTGAGCAATCTTAAAAATTAAATTTCCAAAGCGGAATTCCATAACCTCACCTCCTTAGGAGATATCTCTTCAGAGCAAGGAGCTTTTCACTTTTATTAATAAGTTCATCCAAAAGCTTTTCAAATTTGTCAAGATTGCTGTTTATAACCTTATGTAGCTTATTTCCATCTCTTGGGAGACCATATTTGCTCATGGTGATTTTTGCTTCCTTAGATGCTTCTATTATCCATTCCTCAAGCCTTGGAGAAAGGATTATTACAAAGTTGTTATTCCCTTCATCAAGTAGAACTCTGATACCAAGTTTTTGTGAGTCTTCAATAGTTTTTAGCTTCCCAATGTAGCGTGGCTGAATGCTAAACGGGTCTTCGTCAACAACGCCAATACTACTCACACTTCTGCTCAGCCTTTTGCACACTTCACTTTTTGAGCCAGCGTGAACAATCTTCCTTTTAGGAACGCCCAGCTTTTGAATGAGGAGCTTATCTGGATTACATTCCACAAAAACAACACCTTCAAATTTCATAACTGCTCCTCCAAGAATCTATCAATGTTAAAGAAAACATCGAGTTCAAGGCTTATAATTTTCTCCAATTCATTTCTACTTAAGGGCTTCGCTTTTGTCTGGTAATCCTCAAAGTAAACCACAAATACGTTGATATCTTCTAATGGACTCTTTTCGAGCACAGAAAGGAGGAAGTATGGATTGTGAGTTGAGATGAAGTACTGATTGCTTTCATCTAACGCTATTCTCTCAGCCAAGAACTTGGTGTAATATGGGAAAGCGTGAGCTTCTGGTTCTTCAAAAACTAAAATCGAGTTTTTGTTAGATTCAATTGCCGTCAAGTAGAAAACAATTCTCTGCAAAGTGTCTGAAACTACAGAGTACGGATAGCTTATAAGTATGTCCTCTAAAAGCTTCACCACTTCGATTTTATTTTCTTGGGGTTTGAGGGCTATTCTTAGCCCGTACGATTTAAAGATGTCCGCAATCGTTGATTTTAGCTCTTTATGAGTTAGCAAAATAGTTAAAAGGTTCCTACCATCTGGAGGCAACAAAAATTCTGGATTGCCCGGAGAGAATTTATTTAATTTTTTGAAGCGATAGAATTTGAAGTTTTTGAGCTTTTGAAGTGGAATGTAGCTTTTAGGGACTAATCTTCCGCTGTATTCAAGCTTTACATCACCGAACTCTCCATACTTCCCAACAAATATTGCTCCATCAAAGCTCATTGTGAACTTTACTTGTTCCGTAGACATTTCAATGACTTCATTTAGGTCATTGTCATAGAAAAGATTCGCAACGTTCTCAAACCTAACAAAATCTCGCAAATCTCCGCCATAGCCACCAAAAGAGAGAATTCCTAAAGCCTCTAAGATGTTGGACTTTCCCACGTTGGGCTTGCCAATAAAGATGTTAATTCTTTTACAGTCAAGCTTTAGACTTTTGATTGACTTGAAGTTTTTGATTGTGAGGGTTTTGATCATGAGGAATCACCGAAAAGATCTATGAGATTAAGCAATATTAAGCTTATCCCCTCAGATATGGACATTTTTCTGAGAAAAATATAAACTTCTTCCTCTTTTCTGGCAATTTTTGAACACGCTCAATTTTTCTTAATGTTTCAACTAATTCTTCCCTTAGCTTCAAAAGACTTTTCTTAAGATTTTCAGCTTCCTTAGCGATTTTATTAATTTTCTCGTCTTCTAAAAGTGTCTGGATAATGTTCATAATCGCGACTATAATTGGTAAGCAATACTCCCTTTCTTTCATTGAGAGATTATCCACATGTTCTTCATATATGATATAAGCGCCAAACCGCACTTCAAGAATATCTCCAACCTTTTGTGGGTGTATTGCCTTTTCAGCATCTTCAAGCACAGAATTCTTATCTCCGTTAGCTATCTTTTGTAGCTTGGAATGTATAAATCGAGAGAGCGCACTACACAGAGAAAGACTCTCATTTTTCTCCTTGATGAAATTATGGGATATTTGGGGTGGAAATTCTTTAATTTTTTGATTAGCTATTTCTTCCACAATTTCCATTATTTTTGTTTCAATGTTTTCGTACTCCTTCTCTGTCTCAAAATACCTCCATAATGTACTTAACTCCGGAAAGTGATACTCCTGTATATCATTTATGAAGCTAAGAGGTATTTTGCATCTTGTTCCTATATGTGGCTCGATTATTATAGCTTTTTGGCTGTCATCAACTTGAATGCTCCAATGATTCTCGAATGCTTCCCGTAGCGGAATGATAACTTTTTCCTTGATATCTCTCAAGTGACTCTCCTTTGCATGGATGTCCTCATGCTTTTTAAGCTCATACCTTGCAACGAAAAGCGAAACGAAAAGCGAAACAATGCCAGATATCACAGCCGATACTTGCATTGCATCCATAACCTCACCCCGCAAGCTTCTCCACAACCTCTTCAGCTTTTTCCAAAATTTTCTCCTCGTCCAATGTGAGAACTTCTCTATCGAGCATCAAAATCTTCCCATCAACTATCGTCGTTTCCACATCGTTGCCGTTTGCAGAATAAACCAGATGACTTATAACATTATTAATGGGTCTCAAGTGTGGCTGATTGAAGTCTATAATCACCAAATCAGCCAAAGCACCTTCTTTTATTACCCCAGCATTCAAGTGCAAAGCTTTTGCACCGTTCTGGGTTGCCATTTTAAAGATTGTCTTTGCATCGGCAACCGTTGGATCTAAGTTGTGAACTTTGTGAAGCAATGCAGCGATTTTCATCTCCTCAAGCATGTCCAAGTTGTTGTTGCTTGCACTTCCATCAGTGCCGAGACCTATGTTTACCCCAGCATTCAAAAGTCTCTCAATGGGCATAACTCCACTCGCAAGTTTCATGTTTGAGGCTGGATTGTGGGCGATGCTCACGCGATGTCTTGCCAAAATATGAACATCCCAGCTATCAAGCCATACACCATGAGCTATTATAACGTCATCGGCTAAGAAGCCGATATCATCGAGCAGAACAACGGGGCTCTTTCCATAACGTTCAGCTATCTGGCCTATTTCAGTCATCGTCTCAGCCACATGAATTGTTATGAGCTTTTTGTGTTCATTAGCGAGCTCTCTAACCCTCTTGAGGAGAGCTATTGAGCAAGTGTAAGGTGCATGAGGGCCAAATACAAAGTGAATTCTCTCAGAGTTCAGCTTTTCAATGAATTTCATTGTTTTTAAAGCCACTTTAATCTCTTTTTCCGTTTTGTCAAGCTCACCCAGGTCAATCATGCCATAGCTGAGATATCCCCTAATGCCGGACTCAAGAACAACTTCCGCAACTGCATCCATGTAAAAATACATATCCAAAAAAGCCGTAGTTCCTGTTTTAATCATCTCCAATGCTCCAAGATATGCCCCAACTTTGACGTATTCTCTTGTAAGCTTCGCTTCCTTTGGCCATATGTGCTCTCGAAGCCAGTCCATAAGGGGCAAATCATCAGCCAACCCTCTAAAGAGTCCCATTGGGGAATGGGTGTGCAGATTTATGAACCCTGGAGAGATAACTTTTCCCTTTGCATCTATAACCGTATCAGCGGCCTCGCTTATTTCCTTGGCAACCTTGACGATTCGATTGTTCTCTATGAGAACGTCAGCTTTGAGCACCTCAAAATTCTCACCGTAAATGACGTGACCGTTCTTGATGAGAATGCTCATTTCAACCACCCTTTTTAAAAGAGGTCTGAGAAATGAAGAATTATAAGGTTTTTGCAATAAAGAAAGAAAAGAAGTCAGACAAAAGCCGTCTTCAGCACATCAGCACAGCCACACTTTCTTTCTTCTGGAATCCTTGGGATGCCCTTCTTAAGAATTTCTTGGACTTTATAGTTGTTCTCCTTCATGACCCTAAGCACCTCTTGAGCGTCAACGGGCTTGTCAGCCCAGACATCATAGTCCGTAATCGTTGCGATGTTGACATAGCACATTCCAAGTTCTCTCGCCAAGACCACTTCGGGAACGAGAGTCATTCCAATTATGTGGGCAAACTGCTTGAACATAGCTGATTCAGCCCTCGTTGAAAAGCGAGGCCCTTCAATACAGACATAGGTCCCCTTCTCATGAACTTCAAAGTTCAGCTCTTTAGCAGTCTCATAAAATATCTTCCTCATCTCCGGGCAGAAGGGGTCGGCCATGCTTATGTGAGCAACCTTTGGTCCGTTGTAAAATGTGTATTCCCTCTTCTTCGTGAAGTCAATGAACTGGTCGGTAATTACAATGTCTCCAGGTTTGTACTCTTCCCTAAGGGAGCCAACGGCTGTGATTCCTATGACCCTCTCAACGCCAAGCTCGTGAAGAGCCCAAATATTTGCCCTATATGGCACTTCATGTGGTGGGAACTCATGGTTTTTGCCGTGTCTTGGGATAAAAGCTACTTCAACGCCTTCAACTTCTCCTATCTCTACGGGTGCTGATGGTCTTCCATAAGGTGTGTGAACCTTTATCATCTCTTTTGGCTCAAAGACACCATAAACACCAGAACCACCGATAATTCCAATCTTTGGCATGGGCATCACCTTGTTAATCTTCGATTTATGTTTATTTAAGCTTTAACTTCGGCATTTACAAGACTGCGGCAAAAACTTAATTACCTTCAAAACTCAAACTAAGTCTTGAGGTGAGAAGATGGAAAAGCCAGTGAGGTTAGTCCTCCCAAAGATAGAAAACCCAATTTTTATCGAAGGTTACCCCGGGATTGGACTTGTGGGACACATCGCCGCTAACTTCTTAGCAAAAGAGCTCAAGATGGAGATGATCGGCTATATTGAAAGCCCGTTTATACCCCCAATGAGCCTAATCCTTGAAGGAAAACCTAACCCACCTTTAAGATTCTATGGAAAAGATAACCTCATCATAGCCGTTGCTGACATCTATGTCCCACCAACTCTTGTAAATGAAATAGCCAAAGAAATTACCAGTTATTTGAAAGAAACAAATGCCCAAAAGCTCATTTCCATTGGCGGAATGGGAATTGGGTTTTTCAAGGAGCAGATGGAAGTGTGGGGAGTTGGAGCAAATGAAGAGCTCAATAAAGAGCTTGAAGGTTTGGGAGTTAAAATACTTCAGTATGGCTCAATAATGGGCATGAGCGGGAAACTTTTATGGGAGGCATCAAAAGAAAAGATTAACGGATATGTGTTGCTTGGCGAGACCTTTGGGGACAGACCCGACCCAAGAGCAGCGGCAAACGTGATTGAAGTAATCAAGAAGCTCACGCCAATCGAAATATCCACAGAGCCTCTCATAAAAGAGGCAGAGAGGATTGAAGAGCAACTCAGAAAGATGCATGAACAGATGGAGATGGCAAGAAAGAAGGCAGAGAAGCAATATGAGAGCATTTATCTGTGAGGTGATGCCTATGGAGGTTCTAATTTTGACAGGAATTACAAGACGAACCCTTGACCAGTTGTTAAGGAATCCATACCGCACATTGGAGATTAGGAGTGCAAGCAATGTACTCGTTCTTGAGCACCTTAGAGAGGGGGATAGAGTATTCCTAACATATGAAACCTTGCAAGACATAACAAAGGGGACTGAGGGAATAATAGCCAAGATATTAAGGATGGAAAAGATGGAGCAGAGGATTTTGTGGGAAGAGAGTGATGAGAGAGAGCAGATGGTGTGCAGAGTCCAGCTTCGGTTAGTAGGGCTTGGAAAAGTTATCGAAATCAGAAGAGAGGGAGATTTAATCAAAGCAAGAGTTAGAGAAATGCTTCCTCACGAAATGGCTATGGGCTGAGAAAATCAAGGGTTTTCTGCTTGCCTTTTTTCTTCTTTTCACGCTTTGGTGGATTCAGCTTTTTAAATTCCAGCCCTTCTTTTTCAAGAAGCTTTTTGGCTCCAGCTGTAAGAGATGGAGCGACCAAAATCCCACGAACATTTTTATACTCCTCTCTCAGAGCATCCACATATCTTTTAAGCTGGCTGACCGCATGCAGATCCGCTCTCCTGCGCTTAAGCTCAAGAACAACCAGATTGCCATCTTTGTCTCTTCCAAGCACGTCAACTATCCCATGTTTAATTGGCTTTTCCTTAAAAAGCGGTTTAAATCCTTCTTCGATTAATGAGGGGTTCTCAAAGATTAAACCAGCCATCTCTGCTTCACTTCCAGTCAACGCCAGCTCTTCATAATCCTCTGCTTGGAAATAGCTTACAAGGTAAGTTTTAATGAGCTCAACTTCAAGGGTTTCTTTTGGCTTCCGCCTAACACTTCTCAGCATTATCTTTCCATCTTCGAGAACAATGCTAACAACACTCCCTGGCGGTTGCCAGTTAACAGGTTCTCTCTTGTTCTTCTGGTGAATTAAAAAGGAGCCATCTGGCTTGATTATAATTACTCTGTCCCCTGGACCCAGCTCACTCTTGGCTCTTCCTTCATAAAATACCCTACAATAAGCAAAGAGAGTTATAATAGCCTCAACAGAGAGGGCTTTGTCCAAAATTTCAATTATCTCTTCGTGAGAGGGCTCAACTTTAGCTTCCACTTTCATGCTCATCAACTAAGAGTAAATCGTACCATTTAAAAGGATTAAGAAAAAGACATCAGTCCTCAATGCCTTTATCTGTGATTCTAAAGGTTGCTTCTCCTTCTGGTAGATGCGGTGAATCAATGAGCCTCGCAATTCTCTTTCCAGCTTTGCCTTTTCTTAGGTACACCCTAAGTGTGGCTGAGTGAGCCAAGATGTGTCCACCGATTGGTCTCGTTGGGTCGCCAAAGAATGCATCTGGCCTTGCTTGAACTTGGTTTGTGACGAATATTGCAATGTCATATAGGTTTGCCAAGCGGTGTAGATCAGCCAAATGCTTCCCCAACTTTTGCTGTCTCTCTGCAAGTGCCCCCCTACCCACGTATTCGGAACGGAAATGGCTTGTTAAGGAGTCAACGACCATAAGCTTAACTGGTTTGTCAGTGTTAAGCTTCTCCTTGATTATCTCCTCCGCTTTTTCAACAAGGAGCATTTGGTGATTTGTATTGTATGCCCTTGCGACATATATGTTCTTGAGAACTTCATCTGGATCCAAGCCTCTATTCTCAGCAATCTGTCTTATTCTCTCTGGTCTAAAAGTGTTCTCAGTGTCAATCCAGATTACGCTTCCATTCAAACCACCTTCTTCAGGTGGCAATTGAACCATAACAGCTAAAGTATGGGCGATTTGAGTGTTATGAAGTATTAGGCCATTTGGAGCTATGAAGTTATGGGTCTCTGGAATCACAAGATCATAGACGTAGTCGTTGTAATTTACCATTTCAATCTGTTTGACCTCATGGAAGGTAAGGCTTCTTGAAAGCGAAATTATTTCAAGGGCATGCTTTGCAATTTTTTCAAGCCTCTCTATTTCATTCATCAATGCAGCAATCACTTTTTCACGAAGCTCTGGAGTCTTTGGAAGGCCTCTATATCTATAGTTTTTAATTTGACTCTCTGTAAATCCATGCTTTCTCAAAACTGTCCATGAAAACGGCAATCTTGGCATATTCCCAGATTCAATGCCTTTCCTAACTTGTTTAAGCTGAGCCAATGCTTCAATAAAGTATTGCTCAATCCTATCCAGCGTTTTTTCTGTGAACCAAACTTTTTTGCTCCTTGTAAGGACATGATACGCAGTTTCATTATCCCTCTTTGGAAGCCTAAACTCCTTGTACAGCTTTCCAAGATATTCTCCCAGCTGAGGTGGATATCTACCAATACCACCATCCTTCTGTCTACCAGATTTAATTAGGGATTTCTCAATGATGCTCTCAAAGAGCTTCCTATCTTCACCAGTTATGTAAATGCGGTAATAGTTTTCCCCATTTATTGTCTTTACTGCAATCGTGGGGGTTATTCCGAGGCGCTTGAGTAAAAATACCAAACCATCCGCAAGCTTTTTGCTTTTGGTTATCATTTCCACAATGTTATCCGCAACGTAACCATCCCCATCAATGTATCCAGCCAAAAATGTGGCTATCGCTTCATTATCGGCATTGAAAATAACATCCGGAATTTCCTTTGTACCAGCAACCTTATTAGCGACGTCTTTAAGGATACGTTGTACAGTCTTCTGTCTTATTAATACACGATAAAGACCTTTGTGAATCTCCACTGTTGGCTCATAACCATCTTTCCTCTTCAAATAAGTCAATAGAAACTCTTTCAACTTTTCAGATGAGGTTGTGATTGAGACTGGATTTGCCGTGCCTTCAGCAACAAAGAGACCCAAGAAGTATGCGTCATCCAAATTAATTGCTTTTGAAATTGATGGAACCCTTCTGGCACCTACAACAATATCACCCTTACGCAACATTCCCGCTTTAATCCATTGAAGACCCTCTTTAAACACTAACACTGGATGGGGCAATGTCACTTTGAGCTCAATCCCATTGCTGAGGGTGACTTTTGCGAGCTTTCTGACTTTCTCTTTGTAGATATAGGCTGCTTTTGTTTTTCTAATTTCCCCATTTGAATCAAACGTATAAACAGAAACCGTGTCAACGGGAACAGCATATCCGTTATCAAACGGAATTTCGCCTTTGAGTTGGGCATATTTACTGTACATTTCCTCAATAGTCTCAAAATGTACAACCTCATCGTTTTCATAGTATACCATGGTATCCTTAGCGAAGCACTTTCCACTACCAAATTCCCCGAATACTTCCGTTATGGCCTGGGTCTCTATCCCCCCACCAAGTAGCTTGTCAAGGGATTTGCTTCCAGTTGAAACCCTGCCTATGGTCTGTCTCCTCTGGAGGTATTCATCAGCCCTTATGAATGTTCCAATATTGGCTGCTTCTCTTGCAGCCTGAATTATCTTTAAAGCGGCACCTTCACTTATTCCTGCAATTTCTTTAAGCTCTATTGGAGATGCAACAGCAATTGCTTCTAAGCTATCATATCCCGCTTCCCTGAGTTTTTCAGCAGTTGCAGGACCAACACCTGGTAAATCCTCAAGAGTCTTGATTTCTTTTTTCTTTTTCTTTGGCAATCCAACAACTTCACTTTCGATGGAAAGTTCCTCAAACTCATCAAGTTCCTTAAGTTCATTCTCCACCTTCTTCTTTCTCGCCATCAGTATCACCTATAAGCATGAGTGCTGGTATGTGTAATACTCGGGAGGTTATATACTTTTCTCTTTTTCCAAAAAAAGCTGCATATGCTCTAAAATAAAAAATACAAAACAAGTAAAGTTGATTTTAGGCGAATGAATTCCTAAACAGTTAAATTTCCAGTGGAAATGAAACTCCACTCACCATTAAGAGCAAGTCCTCTTCACAACTATTATTTGGGTGGCATGAGCTTAATCTCGCCATTCACATAGCCTATAGCCAAATATCCCTTCAGGTAGAGATGTTATAACGTTTTACCATAGTATTCTCCAGTGGAAATAAAGGGCCATTAAGACATATATCGAATAGCCCCCCAGAGTTTTATTTCCACTGGAACTTATTTTTGGAAGCTCAGTAACAGTAACACATCGGAATAATGTCAACGATTTTCAAAAGAAGTTTTTATATAGTAAATTGGTCATCCGTTCATATTATTTTTAGAACATAGAAACATATTCACATTAATGTACTATTTTTAATTCTAATTTTTGAACAATGTTCATAGATAAATTTATATACCATGACGTGTATAGAAAGTGGGAGTGTTTGTCACTAAAAATAAAAAACAAAATAAGGTGTTTGCCGGCATCTCCACTGGAAATACAACTCTCTGGGTGGTATCGCATGTTTAACTTTTGTTGTTTTGTTAAAAATGTTGTTTATCCAAATGTTCTTTTGTGGACATCCATGCTCACATTTTTCCGAACACTTATGTTCATTACAGTTCCATTCGAAATGTTGCAACGTGCCCATTGTATCATTTACAAAGGGTAAGTTTTCGGCAGAATATATCAACCTGTTAATCCTATTTCTTGTGGAACGTGCATGTTTTAAAGAGAAATACTCATATTATGTCTGGTGGTTTCCAGTGGAGGAGCGGGTTATACAATGGCTGAAAGAAGGACGAGATGATGCCAAGGATATTGTTGATCTCCCATGGAATGTCAGAAAAGTTAAGGAACATTTTTATATCGCTGAGTATCCGAAAATGCCTTTTGTTCTTAATATCATGTTCAGTGAGGAGTTTGTTTATCTGATGGTACCATTTGGTATGGAAACAACAGCACTTCCTTTGGAGGAACGTTTGAAGATATATCACGCCATGCTGGTTCTAAATGACAAAATAAACTTGTTAAAGTTCGCATTAAGTGGAATTAATGACGAGATTGTTCTTAGGGTTGATCTGGATAGAAAAACTCTTGGAAAGGCAGAATTTAATGATGCTCTGACAGCTCTGTTAATTGGGATAAATGAGCTTGTAAGGGCACTTAAAATGGAGGAAGACTTTGCTCAAGCGATTTTTGAAAGAATAGTCATGATGCTCATGGACAGAATCCAACATGGTGCAACAAGAGAAGATTTAATCAAGTTCTTGATAGTTAAAGTTGGAATGTCAAAAGAGGAAGCAGAAAAGTTTATTGATAACATATTGGAATCTCAAGGTATTTCTAAAAAGAAGGGGATTGATATCGGATATTTTTGAGTTTTTACATTTTTCTATTTACTCTTTCATTAAATTTTTGGTTAAACTATCCATGAACTTTTACAAAAACTTGCCTAATAAAGCATATATACCCCCAGAAGATATTATCCTATTGCTTCCTCTGCATCTTATGTTTCCTCTGGAAATTATGTTGATGATAACATATCTGGCAATAAAATGTGTCGAAATAGAATAAAATTAGTAAAAACATTGACAGCATGTAATATACTATGTCATTAAATGGGGAGGGTCTTTATAAACAAGGGTTATGTTTCCACTGGAGGGTCAAGGAATGGAAAAGAGAAAGGAGGATGAGCAGACATATCTTGATTCAATTTTTGAAAAATATCTGAATGCAAAAAAGATCTTCAAAAATAAGGAAGTCCTCAGACACAGCTACACTCCGAAAGAACTACCTCACAGAAAGGAACAAATAGAGGCATTGGCACACATTTTAGTTCCAGTATTAAGGGGAGAAACTCCTTCTAACGTTTTTGTTTATGGTAAAACAGGTACAGGTAAAACGGTTACTGTAAAATTTGTAACTGAAGAATTAAAAAGAATTTCTCGCAAATATAACATTCCTGTGGATGTTATCTATCTCAACTGTGAAATCGTCGATACTCAATATCGGGTTCTCGCAAACATAGTCAATCATTTCAAGCATGAAAGCGGCTTTGAGGTTCCATTGGTTGGATGGCCAACAGATGAGGTGTATGCAAAGCTAAAGCAAATTATTGATGCAAAGGAGAGATTTGTTATAATAGTTCTTGATGAGATTGATAAGCTCATCAAAAAAAGTGGAGATGACGTTCTGTACTCCTTAACCAGAATAAACAGTGAATTGAGGAATGCAAAAGTCAGCATTGTGGGGATTTCAAATGATCTGAAATTTAAGGAGTATCTTGATCCGAGGGTTCTTTCAAGCCTCAGTGAAGAGGAAGTTGTTTTTCCTCCATATGATGCAAATCAGCTTAGAGATATCCTAATGCAAAGGGCGCGGGAGGCATTTTATCCAGATGTTCTGGATGAAGCAGTTGTTCCGCTCTGTGCTGCTTTGGCTGCAAGAGAACATGGGGATGCAAGAAGAGCCTTAGATTTGCTTAGGGTAAGTGGTGAAATTGCTGAGAGAGAGGGGGCTTCAAAAGTCACTGAGAAACATGTATGGAAGGCTCAGGAGAAGATTGAGCAGGACACCATGGAGGAAGTCATTAAGACTCTCCCTCTACACTCAAAGATTCTCCTTTATGCTATAGTCCTCCTTGATGAAAATGGTGAATTGCCAGCCAACACTGGTGATGTCTATGCTGTGTATAAAGAGCTCTGTGATTATATGGACATTGAGCCCCTTACTCAGAGAAGGGTTAGTGATCTGATAAACGAACTTGATATGCTGGGTATAATCAATGCTAAAGTGGTCAGCAAGGGGAGATATGGGCGGACAAAGGAGATACGGCTAAATGTTACTCCATACAAAGTTAAGAACATCTATCGCTTTGATTATTCCCTTCAGCCCCTCCTCACTGTAAGCATTGCCAGACAGAGGAGGTTGGTTTAATGGATGAGCTGGTAAGAGATTTGCTTTCTAATCGCTATCTCATCACCCCACCCGCTTACTTTATCCTTTCAGAACATTATAAAAAGAACTTTACCTTGACGGAACTTATAAAATTTGCACGAGCAAAGAATACTTTTGTAATTGATGAAAAACTTGCCAAAGAGTTTCTTGAATCTAAGGGGTTATTACCCCCATTGGAAAATTTCACAAAATATGTTCAAAAGGCTCCAGTGGAAACTAAGGCAAAGCCCATAACAGCTGCAACTGAAGTTCCAATGGAAATCAGCACTCCTGAAGGCTCAGAAGAAATTTCGATTCAAAGTACTGCAAGTGGTGAAACAACAGCAGAACTTGGCAAAATGGTCAAAATTTTTCCCCAAACATCTGTTCAGACCGAAATAGCTCATGAGATCCAAGAAATGTCCTCTGAAGAAGAGACCTTCATTTCCACTGGAGAACCCTCTGAAAACATGATCTCTAAGACAATTTCTGAGGAAATAACGGAAGAAGAATCCCCAATTAGTGAGGGTGAGAGTTTTATTTCCACTGGAACTTCCCCTCTTGAAGAGTACAATGGCACCAGTGATGACGAAAATGAGGTTAAAATGAGGGCAGTTTATGGGGACTATGGAGTCTTGGTTCCACTGGAAGAAGAGGAAATTCCAGCTGAAGAAAAGAGGACATATTCAATTTATGAAGACTTTAAGGTTGAGCCAAAAGAGAGCTTTGAGTTTATTGCGAAGAGAATAAAGCCGGATTATGAGATTAAATTCGACGTAAGAAATGTTAAGTTAAAACCTCCAAAAGCCAGGAACGCAAATGGCAAAGAAGGAGAGATAATAGTCAAGGTTTATGAGAACTACTTCAAAAGTAGATTAAAGAAATTGAGAAGAATTCTGCGGGAAAATCCAGAGGTTAGTGGAGTGATAGATATCGGAAAGCTTAGCTATATAAATCCAGATGGGGAAGTCACGATCATTGGCCTTGTCAACTCAAAGAGGGAGACTAAAAAGGGATTTATCTTTGAAGTTGAGGATATGACTGGCATTGTCAAGGTTTTCTTGGGACGGGATAACGAGGATTACAAGAAAGCATTTGAAGTTCTACCAGATAGCGTTGTTGCTTTTAGGGGATATTACTCAAAGCGTGGGACTTTATTTGCAAACAAGCTTTATTTACCAGATGTTCCACTCTACAAGCGAGAAAAGCTCCCTCTTGAGGAAAAGGTTTATGCGGTTTTGATCAGCGACATTCACGTTGGAAGCGCAAAATTCTGTGAAAAAGCGTTCATGAAATTCCTTGAATGGCTCAATGGCAACGTTGAGAGCAAGGAAGAGGAGGAAATTGTGAGCAGAATAAAGTACATGATAATCGCTGGAGATGTTGTTGATGGCATTGGTATTTATCCGGGCCAGTACAATGAGCTTGCAATTCCAGATATATTTGACCAGTATGAAGCTTTGGCAAACCTCTTAGCAAACGTTCCAGATCATATAACTATGTTTATTGGTCCAGGCAATCACGATGCTGCAAGAACTGCTTTACCTCAGCCCGAGTTTTACAGAGAATATGCAAAACCGATTTATGACTTAAAGAATGCAATAATCATAAGCAATCCAGCTGTCATTAACCTTCACGGCAGGGACTTTTTAATTGTCCATGGAAGGGGTATTGAGGATGTTGTGAGTTATATTCCAGGTAAGAGTCATCTTCATCCCGTTGAGCCGATGATTGAACTGCTAAAACTTAGACACGTCGCACCTACATTTGGTGGAAAAGTTCCAATTGCACCAGATCCAGAGGATTTGCTTGTCATCGAGGAGGTACCGGATTTGGTACAGATGGGACATGTTCATGTTCTGGATTATCAGATTTATCGCGGTGTGTTTTTGATTAACTCGGCCACTTGGCAAGCTCAGACTGAGTTCCAGAAGATGATTAATATTGTTCCAACTCCAGCGAGAGTTCCGATAATTGATATTGAAACTGCAAGGTTAAAGACAGTTGTTGACTTCAGCAGGTGGTGTGAATGATGGAAAGCATATATAGCAAAATTGACATAATGAAATGGATTACGGAGGGAGCGTACTCATCAGATGAGCTTAGGCTTTTTGATGACGCCAAACAGCTTTATGAACTTCAGTTGGCTAAAATGGAGTTTCTCAATTTCTCATCCGATTTGGATGAATTTGTAAAAAGAGCAGCATATTTTGAGGAAATCTTTGGAAGAAAAAGCTGGCACTATTATATCAGCTCTGTTAAAGGAAAGGGTCAGATTGGGCATACAAATCAGTACATGACCCACTGGTTTTATCCGTACAAAGGCAAATTTCATGGACAGATGATTAAAGCATTAATAAACTTTGCAAATGCTCGTGATGGCGATGTGGTTCTCGATCCGTATCTTGGCTCGGGGACGACCCTAATTGAGAGCACACTATTGGAATTGCCCGGATGGGGCGTTGAAATCAATCCTGCGTTGGCTGTTATATCCCAGATAAAGCTGGATGCCCTTAAAATCAACTATCCAGAGTTTTCAAAGACATTAACTCCAGATCTGATAAACAAGGCATTTAAATACTTCAAAAATCTGAAAGTTCCTAAGAATTCCATAAAGCCGACAGTTGATGAACATATGCATGCTAAGGATCTCTTAGAACTTTTGTGGGATTCATACTTCTCAAAATCGCCTTTTCATGATTTGCCGTTGGAATGGAGAAACATATTAATGCTCATCTACCTGCATGCTCTCTCGGATTATACTTACCTAAAAGGAACCCGAAAAGAAAAAGCACTCCAAGAGTTTTTCTATCAAAATCTTAAAGACTATCTAAAAACTCTCAGCGGGGCCTACGAGGTTATAAACCGTCTTGGAATAAGGCTGGGTGAATATGATGTGATAATAGGTTCCACGCTCAGCCTTCCTTACAAGGATAACACCGTCAAAGCGATAGTTACCTCTCCCCCGTACAGCATTGCCCTGGATTACATAAAAAATGATGAACATCTGCTTACATATTTTGGTATTGACATAAGTGCTTTGAGGGACCAGATGATCGGGCTGAAAGGAAAAGGCAAGGAAAAGCTGATTTTGTATGAGAGGGATTTAAAGAAGAGCATTGAGGAAATGGTCCGTGTTCTTAAACCGGGAGGATGGGCAGTTGTGGTGCTTGGGGATATAAGCATAAATGGCACAAGAACTAACTTTAAAGAAAAAATCTTAAATTGGGGTCAAGAACTCGGATGTCAAGAAACTTTTGCTCTCGAGAGGGCAATTTTGGGAGGGTTTGCTAGGTTAAGATTTGAGTATTTAATCTTCCTTCAGAAATGAGGGATGACAAATGAAGAAATCCACAAAAGAGAAGATATGGGTCTATCTTGAAGGATTCATGCAGGGCTTAATAAATAAGTACGATCCCAAAGTGCTGAAAGATGAAGTTTTGGAAAAAATACTATTTGATCCAAAACGGGGAAACTACAAACCATTTCATATGGCATTGATTCCAAAAGAATTGCTTAGGATGCAAAGCTTTTTCAGGTCATTTTCAACTTCTTTGGGACAGGGTGTTTTTGAATATATAGCAAGGATAGTAGCAGAAGACAGCGGAAGATGGAACAAAGTTCTAAGAAACGCACCATTCAAAGCAATGGCATCTTCAAACGTTCAATCTTTTGTTGATAAATTTTTGGAGGATGTGATTTCGAAAAAAGTCCCGCCATATCCTGTTTCTCTTCCAAAACCAACGGACAATGCAAAAAAGACGATAGTTGTCGATTTGTATCTTTATGATGGTAAAATTCATTATTTCATTGAAATCAAATCACCGAAGCCTAATAAGGATCAAACCCGTAGAACGAAGGAGAAATTTCTTTATCTGCTTGCAACATATGAAAATGCCAAGACCTACTACGCTCTTCCATATAACCCCTATGGAGAAGAAAAATCAAATTATAGGTGGAGCTTCACTAAGATGTATTTTGATTTAAACAATGAGGTCTTAATAGGCTCAGAATTCTGGGACTTTATCGGTGGAGATGGTACATATAATGAGTTACTCAAGCTGTTTAGAAAATTTGGTGAGGAGCGGGGCAAAGAAATTACGAAGAGATTAATTACTGGAGAGAGGTGAGCATGAATGAGCGAGCTTTACAGTGATGAAATGAAAGCTTATTTTGAAATGTTGCAGAAGGAAATTGATAAGGCTTATGAAATAGCCAAGGAAGCGAGAGCTCAGGGAAAAGACCCTGTCAGAGATGTTGAAATTCCTCAAGCAATGGATATGGCGGGCCGTGTTGAAAGCTTAGTTGGTCCAAAAGGTGTTGCAGAGAGGATTAGAGAACTTGCGAGAGAGTATGGTAAAGAGCCTGCCGCTCTTAAAATTGTTGACGAAATCATTGAAGGTAAATTCGGAAAGTTTGATAGTAAAGAAAAGCTGGCGGAGCAGGCTGTTAGAACTGCACTGGCTATTCTGACAGAAGGTATAGTTTCTGCCCCGATTGAAGGCATAGCTCAGGTCAAAATCAAGAAGAATTCCGATGGGACTGAGTATTTAGCTCTCTATTACGCCGGTCCAATCAGAAGTTCTGGTGGAACTGCTCAGGCGTTGAGCGTTCTCGTTGGTGACTACGTTAGGAAGAAGCTTGGCTTGGATCGCTTTAAGCCCACAGAGAAGCACATAGAGAGAATGGTTGAAGAAGTTGATTTGTATCACAGAGCTGTTACTCGTTTGCAGTATCACCCTTCAGCGGATGAAGTGAGGTTGGCTATGCAGAATATTCCAGTTGAGATAACCGGTGAAGCGACTGATGATGTTGAGGTTTCCCACAGAGATGTTCCGGGAGTTGAGACAAACCAGCTCAGAGGTGGAGCAATTCTCGTTTTAGCGGAAGGTGTACTCCAAAAAGCGAAGAAGCTGATTAAATACATTGATAAAATGGGTATTGAAGGCTGGGAGTGGCTCAAGGAGTTCGTTGAGGCAAAGGAGAAAGGTGAGGAAAAAGCTGAGACAAAAGAGGAATCAGAGAAATCAAAAGCAGAAGAGACTGAGATACAAACTTCTGCAAAGGTCAAAAAGGGCTTTTATTATGAACTTTATGAAAAATTCAAGACTAATATTGCTCCAAATAACAAATACACAAAGGAAATTATTGGGGGAAGACCATTATTTGCAGAGCCATCGGAAAATGGTGGCTTCCGTTTAAGATATGGCCGTTCAAGGGTGAGTGGATTTGCAACTTGGAGCATAAACCCAGCAGTCATGATTCTTGTTGATGAATTCTTGGCTGTGGGTACACAGATGAAGACTGAGAGGCCCGGTAAGGGCTGTATAGTTACCCCTGCTACAACAGCAGAAGGCCCAATCGTTAAGCTCAAGGATGGCTCTGTTGTTAAGGTTGACGATTACTATTTCGCTTTAAAGATTAGAGACCAAGTTGAAGAAATTCTCTACTTGGGTGATGCAATTATAGCGTTTGGAGACTTTGTAGAGAACAATCAAACTTTACTTCCAGCTAATTATGTTGAAGAATGGTGGATTCAGGAGTTTGTGAAAGCAGTTGAAGACATATATGAAGTACCTCTCAAGCCCTTTGCTGAAAATGATGAAGAGGCAGTTGAAGAAGCCGCTGATTATCTTGACTTAAAACCAGAATTCTTGGCAGAGCTTCTGAAAGACCCTCTGAAAATTAGACCCAAAGTTGAGGAGGCAATACACCTCTCAAAGGTTCTTGACATTCCTCTCCATCCATACTACACTCTCTACTGGAACACCCTCAAGCCAGAGGAAGTCGCTGAACTTCAAAGCCTTCTTGTCAATGCTGAGGTTGAGTGGGATAAGTATCTTGGAACAAAATATGCCAAAAAAGTTGTGATAAGCCTTGAAGTGCTTGGAGGAAAGGGCAAGCGCTACCTTGAACTGCTCGGCTTACCTCACAGGGTTGAGGACGGGAGCGTAATCATCGAGTATCCCTGGAGCGCTGCTCTGCTTACTCCATTGGCTAACTTGGAGAAAAGACTTGAGCCAAAGGAGTTCTACACCTCTATTGACATAATCAATGAAATCAGTGAGGTAAAGCTCAGGGACAGAGGGATAAGCTGGATTGGTGCGAGAATGGGAAGGCCTGAAAAGGCTAAAGAAAGAAAGATGAAGCCACCGGTTCACGTCCTCTTCCCGATTGGTTTGGCTGGCGGTAGCTCAAGAGACATCTACAAGGCGGCACAGGAAGGGAAGCTCGCTGAGGTTGAGATTGCCCAGTTCAAGTGCACCAACTGCGGTTATGTTGATATCTTCCCAACCTGTCCAATGTGTGGATCTGAGGCTAAACTGCTGTACAGATGTCCAAAATGTAACTATAGCTCAACTGAGGAAACCATCTGTCCAAAGTGCGGCATTGAGATGAGGGCTTATGTCAAAAAGACTATAAATCCGTCTCAGCTTGTAAAACAGGCAATGCAGAATGTGAGAGTGAATACTCTTGATAAGCTCAAGGGCGTCATGGGCATGACTTCAGCCCACAAAGTGCCGGAGCCCTTAGAGAAGGGAATTTTGAGGGCTAAGAACGATGTTTATGTGTTCAAGGATGGTACAATTCGTTTCGATGCAACAGATGCCCCAATAACTCACTTCAAGCCGAGAGAGATTGGAGTCAGCGTTGAAAAGTTAAGAGAGCTCGGCTATACTCATGACTTTGAAGGAAAGCCTTTGGTTAGTGAAGATCAGATAGTTGAGCTCAAAGTTCAAGATGTTATCCTTTCTAAAGAGGCTGGAAAGTATCTTGTAAGGGTTGCAAAGTTCATAGATGACCTGCTTGAGAGGTTTTATGGATTGCCGAGGTTCTACAACGTCGAGAAGATGGAGGACTTGATTGGTCATCTTGTCATAGGCTTAGCTCCGCATACATCCGCTGGAATCATTGGAAGGATTGTAGGGTTTGTTGATGCTCTTGTGGGCTATGCCCATCCGTATTATCACGCTGCAAAGAGGAGGAACTGTTTCCCCGGTGATACCAGAATACTTATTCAGATCAACGGAATGCCTCAGAGGATAACACTCAGAGAGCTATATGAGCTATTTGAAGAAGAAAGCTATGAGAACATGGCATATGTGAGAAAAAAGCCAAAGGTAGATATCAAAGTTTATTCCTTTGACGAAGAGAGCGGAAAAGTAGTTCTAACTAACATTGAAGACGTGGTTAAAGTTCCTTCAACTGATCACCTTATAAGATTTGAACTTGAGCTGGGCAGAAGCTTTGAAACGACGATTGATCATCCGGTGCTCGTCTACGAGAATGGAAAGCTCATTAAGAAGAGGGCTTTTGAGGTGAAAGAAGGAGACGTAATGATAGTTATCTCTGATGTAGATGAAAAACCCCTTAACGTGAAAGTTAAGCGTGTTGAATATGTCAAGCCAATTGATGACTTTGTATTCTCTTTAAATGCCAAAATATATCATAATGTTATAATAAATGAAAATATTGTGACATCCCAATGTGATGGCGACGAAGACAGTGTAATGTTACTTATGGATGCACTTCTCAATTTCTCCCGCTTTTATTTGCCAGAAAAACGTGGAGGAAAAATGGATGCGCCTCTTGTCGTAACTACAAGGCTTGATCCAAGAGAAGTTGACAGTGAAGTTCATAACATGGACATTGCTCGTTATTATCCGCTTGAATTCTATGAAGCAACATATGAACTTAAATCTCCGAAGGAACTTGTCGGGGTTATTGAAAGGGTTGAGGATAGATTAGGGAAGCCAGAGGTGTATGAAGGCTTAAAGTTTACCCATGACACCGATGACATGGCTCTTGGACCAAAGCTAAGCAAATATAAGCAGTTAGGAGATATGGAGGAAAAAGTTAGACAGCAATTAACTTTAGCTGAAAAAATTAGAGCAGTTAACGAGCATCACGTTGCTGAGACGATAATCAACTCTCATTTAATTCCAGATCTGAGGGGTAACCTAAGGAGCTTCACAAGGCAGGAGTTTAGATGTGTGAAGTGTAACACCAAGTACAGGAGGCCTCCACTGAGCGGAAAATGTCCAAAATGTGGTGGAAAGATAGTCCTAACAGTCAGCAAAGGTGCTATTGAAAAGTATCTTCCAACGGCAAAACTGCTGGTTACGAATTATGATGTCCTTACATACACGAGACAGCGTATATGCTTAACGGAGAAGGACATTAAAACGTTATTTGCAAATGTTTTCCCTGAAACTCAGAGAACTCTGTTGGCATTAAATACAAATGATATCTGCGACAGAATGATTGCAGAAAGGACAGGAAAAGTTGTTGCTAAGAACGGTTATCTTGATGAATTCAATGGAAAAGGGAAGAAAGCCCAAAAGAAAGTAGAAACCCCAAAAAAAGTTGAGAAGAAGGCAGAACCCACTAAAACACAGACTCATAAGTCTGAAAAGTCTGGGAAACATAAGCCTAAGAAGAAAAAGAAAGTCGTCAGTTTGGATGAGTTTTTTGGAACTTAGCGAAAGTGCTATAAATTTTAACACCTTTTTATTTTTGTTATGAAGCTAATCCCGAGCATTGCTTATCTTCGCGTGCAGAGGCAGTACTTTATAGGATACTCAATGCCTTTAGCCGGCTGGGTAGGGGAGCATCTCTTGGTTAGGGGTTCTTTTCCCAAGCCCCTCTTCTTGAAAAGGGCTTTGGCTAAGCTTGGATTCTCATTGGCTGGAGAAAGTGTTGACGATGAAACCCATGTCTATTTCTTCAAGAAGAAAAACCTTGGCTTGACCGCTTACTTTGAGCCAGAAAATGCCCTATTTATTCAGCTTTATCCTCTGAACAAAAGGCTTTCTTCGGGTATAACAATTCGAGCCCAGCACATTGAGTTTTATGATCAGGATGTTGTTTCAATCGAGCCTGCACAAAAACTGCCTCCAAAGATTAGGAGCATTGGGATTAATGCATTGATTCTTGAGGATAGGGTTCCGATATCAATTCCTTACTGGGGAATGGTTCATGAGGACTGGGAAAATGAGTTGAAAATTTTGGTCATGCTTGATGAAGTTTTTGGAGAGCTGGAGGAGAAAGAATATAGATGCCCCATATGCTTTTCCCCGCTCAGAGTAGAAGGTCTTGCATTGAAGTGTGACACTTGCGGATTCATATTTACAGCGGAGAGTGACTTTGATAAGGTGCTTTCGGAGTTCTCCTTGGGAGCTGGGGAGGAGATTGTCTTTTGACCTCAGGAGTTTTGCCATAAACTTTTTTGATTCTCTTTTGGAATAAGGATAAAGGTAAGGTTTATAAATTCACCCTCACTTCAATCTATCGGGCAGCCCCGTGGTGTAGCGGCCAAGCATGCGGGACTTTGGATCCCGCGACCGGGGTTCGAATCCCCGCGGGGCTACCATTCATTTCTGAGATGCTTGCCTGGATAATCTAACGGAAGATATGGGGGTCTTATAAAAATCTGTTGTATCCTGAAATTTTTTCGCGGTATTCATACTGCACTCACCCCCCGAAACAACCACCACAGCTTCAACTCAACAGGAGCCTTTCGCAGATAAACCCGCCCAGGCAGATCATAATTCAAGCCCCTATGCGGCTTATCCCAATTATACCACCAGACAAACTCCTCAAAATCATCAAAAAACACAGCCTTTTCCTCAACAGTCCTATGAAACCTCTCGATCTTCCCTAAAGTCTGAGGATGCCGCACAGAAGCCCTAACATGCCCGACCCCCAACCCAGCCAAAAACTCCTGAAACTTACTCCGCCCACCCCTCCTAGCCACAAACTGAGCCCCATTATCAGTCAAAACCGCCTCCGGCAGGCCGAATTCAGCAATAGCCTCAGAAAGAACCTTAATCGCATTCTCCCCAGTCATCTCATCAAACAACCCAAAACCCAAAATCATCCTCTCATCCATAACACTGATCAAGTATTTCTGCCCACCCTTCCAGGTTACCAGTCCATCTGCCAGAGTTGGTTAGAATGCTCGGCCTCAAACCTGCGAGGCTTTTTCCGGCGTTTTGACTGTCTCACGAGACCAGCCTCCTTCAAAACCTTGTAAATCGTGTTGTGGGGAATATGAATTCCATAATGCTCCTCAATCCATTTCTCTAAGTGTACTGGGCCCTGGTATTGTGATTCTGAGTAGGCTTTCAGGATTAAGTTTTTGGTACTGTTTGGGATTAGTTTTGGTTTTCTTCCGGGTTTTTTGAGCTCTGGGATTTTTCCAGAGAGTTTATATTGTCTGATTATTTGCTGGACTCTTCTTCTGGAGGTTTTCACGTGTTTACTGATTGTTTTTGTGTTGAATCCGACCCTCTCGTGCAGCACTATTATTAGCCTGACCTTATCCTCATCAAGCTTCATGCCTTTATGCTTAATATACCTAGCGAAATAATTTCGGGATACAACAGGTCTTATAAAAATCCCTAATTTTTGCCTTGAGGAAAAGTTTGATAGAGTCCCCAACATCGTTGATAAGCCGTTACTGCATTCCTGTAAACACAAGATAACAGCCTAAAATAATACACGAGCTGATCAAAGTGATAAATCTGAGCAAAAATAACCTACAAACTCTTATTTACACTCTACCGTTTATAACAAGACTTGTATTGAACATTTTAATTAGTTGGGTGCAGACTTTTAACTGATGAGCTTTCGAAAGCTCTTTTCTGAATCAAGGAAATGAGTGAAGTGAGCAGACTATAAAAATAAAATCCAAGTACACACCTTTCTAAAGGAGAATGACTGATTGATTGTAGTATAAAGAAAAAACCAAAGATCAAAAACTTAACTCCTCAACGCTTTAACTACGTTGAGCTTGTTCAATGCTCTGTTCGTCAGCAAAACTATGAAAATCCCATAGAGTAAGTAGAGCACCAACAACAGCGGAACTACTTTGGTCAAATCGCTTATGCTGAGTGTTGCTGGCAAAACGATGTTTCCGATGTATTCTCCAACTTTAAGGCTTATCGGCAGAGCTAAGAGCGAGCCAGCAATCAGCGAAGGCAGGGCATTCTTAAGGAACTCCTTCCAAATGTGAGAATTTGGAATGCCTATAGCTTTCAGTGTTGCATAAACTTTCTCGTTGCCCTCAATTTCAAGGTAGATCAAAGCGAAGAGCGCAAAGAGGCTTATGAAGAAAATTATCCCAATTACTCCGTAGACTGCGGTCTTAAGGAGCATTAAGTTGCTTTTCGTCTGCCTCTTCAAATCTTCCATTGTGACGGCACCCAGACCAAACCTCTCATATTTCTCTCTCAGCTTTTCTGGATTTTTCACATTCAGGAAGGCAACTTTATCGGGAACGAAGGGAACTTTCGGCAGAAACACCGCCTTGAAGTCGTAGAAGTTCATGCTACTTATGCCCACAACCTTGTACTCCTGCCACTCCCCAAGGAGCTGAACTTTAATTGTATCACCGACCTTTAGGCTCAGCTTTTTAGCTAAGCCTTTCTCAACAACGGCCTCGTCAGGTTTCTTGAACCACCGGCCGGCGACGAGGGTTTTCTCAAAGATACTTTTGTAGTCGAAAAAGTAAATCTCTGTGGTTATTCCATCAACTTTCTGCCCGCTTAAATAGCCAGCTTTTTCGCCGGGAACTTGGGCGATTTTTAAAGGCTCGCCCCAAACCATGAGGTTGTAGGGGATGTTGAAGCTGACCAAATTCTCAATGCTCCTGATACCAAAGTATGCAGAAGAAGCGGCGAGAAAGATAATGAAGAAGGTTGCAAAGAACCTAAGCGAAGAGCTCTTCCTTGGCGTAAAGCGCAGGGCTTCGATGGTTTTCAGCCTTGAAACATAAAGGTAGGGGAGTGAAAGAATTAGAGTTATGCCGAGCAGGATGAAGATGTCGAACTTTAGCGGGTAAGTATAATCTGGACTTGTTGGTATTAGAAACTTTGAGGCTATGTAGGAATAGCCGAGCTCTATTCCAAGTGGGATTCCAGCTAAATATGCAGTTAAAGCAACGAGAAGATAATCACCAATAAAGAGGGAAGATGTAAATGAATCTGGAATGCCGAGCGCTTTTAGAATCCCAATTTCCCTAACGTTCTCCTTGACGTGTGTTATTGTGATCAGGATTACTACTGCCAAAGAAGCGCCGAGGAGCAAATAGAAAAAGCTCATTGCGAAGTTTTTGGTGTTCTTCAGGCTGTCCATGTATGGAATCTCGCCGTCTTCGTATACCCGAAAATATCTAACTTTCCCGTTCTTCATTAAAAAGCCCGCCAAAGCCTCCGTGTTGTTACAACGCATGAGGGCGTAGAGATGCCGGCCCCTCTCGTTCACCAAGATGATGGGAATGTCCATGAGGTAGTAGTACGAAGCCCTGACTTCATACTCCCTACCCCTAATCTTGATTTTATTGCCCTTCTTTATTTCTGGGAATGCTAAAACAATGGCACCATCCTCAGGTGTTTTCACATGGAAGGACTTAAACTCACCGTAACCCACCATTGCCCTGTATTCCTTCCCGTTAAACTCAACCTTTGTGTCATTGAAGTAGACATAGTTTACAACCTCACCAAATTTACTTAAGTCCTCAACGCTGACTCCTTCAACTTCGAGCTCCACATTCCCCAGCTTGGCAAAATTTTCAACAGCCTTATTTATGCTACCAATTCCCGAGAGGGTAAAGTTGAAACCGAGGCTCACGAAGAGAAATGCTAAAAACACAACAATCGCTTTTTTCTTCTCCCGTTTAAGCTTTCTGAGGGTTGCTTTTAATTTCATGAACCTCACCGTCCTTGAGGATTATCAGAACGTCGGCAAACTCGAAAAATTCCCTCTCGTGGGTTGAAGCTATAACCGTAACGCTCTCCTCCTTGTTTATTTTTCTCAGAAGCCTCCATACACGAAGCTTGTTCTCCCAGTCTAAATTGGCGGTTGGTTCATCTGCAAAGAGGTATTTAGGCTTGTTTGCTAAGGCTCTTGCAATGGCAATCCTCTGCATTTCGCCGCCGCTCATTTGAGATGGCGTTTTATCTTTGAGGTGTTCTGCATTAACAAGCTTCAGCAATTTTAATGCCCTCTCTTCTGGATTTTTGATCTTTTTGGAGTACTTCATTGGCAGTAAAACATTTTCCAAGCCCGTCAAATATGGCACTAAGTAAAAGAACTGGAAGATTATTCCAAAGTTCTCAAGACGGTAGCGTCTGAGATCTTTCTCCTTCATCTCCGTGATGTCACTTCCATCCACAGTAACCTTTCCGCTGGTTGGTTTGTCAATGCCTGTCAAAATGTTGAGCAAAGTAGTCTTACCGCTCCCAGAAGCTCCAGCGACTATGTAAAACTTGCCATCCTCAAAGGTTAAGTTGATGCTCTTAAGAGCTTTGACCTTACCAAACTCATAAAACTTCTCAACGTTTTTAGCCTCAATCATTACCCACCACCCATGAGCTTCAAATAAGCTTCTTCTAGTGAAATTGGTTTAACATCAATCTCGTCAATTTTTGAAAAATTCAACTTTTGAAGGAACTCTTTCAAATCTTTAACATAGAATATAAGCTTTCCATCCCTTTTGATTGGGTTTAAACTCTCAACGTCCCCAACTATAAAAACTTCATACGTCCATTTCAGTCTGTCTAAAAGCTCTTTAACACTCCCTTCAATGACTTTCTTTCCTTTGTTGATAAGCATTATTCTGTCGCAGACTCTCTCAATGAGCGGCATCTCGTGAGCTGTCAAAACTATCGTCTTTCCCATTTTCTTGAGCTTTTTGAGAAGTTCCACTGTTTCTCTTTGTGCCGAAACATCTAAGCCAAGCCAAGGCTCATCCAAGACTATTATTGGAAAGTCTGGAAGCAAAACTCTCGCAAGAAATTGTCGCTGCCACATTCCTCTGCTGAAAGTGTAAAGCTTTTCATCTTTAGCACTGTATAATCCGACGATTTTTAGTATCTCGTAAATTCTCTCTTTGTCCACTTCAACGCCGTAGAGTGCGGAGTAAAACTCCAAGTCCTCAACTGGAGTTAAGCGGAGAAAGCTCTGCCCTTTTGTGGTCTCAAAGAGCATTGCCACTTTTGGCTTTTCTTTGAGAGGATTGATGCCATCAACGAGAATTTTTCCTTCATCTGGAGCTATTATTCCTACCATTGCCCTCAAGAGTGTTGTTTTGCCTGCCCCGTTATGACCTATGATGCCGAAGATCTCTCCTTCATTGACCTCAAAACTTATGCCCTTGATAACCTCATTTTTTCCATATGAAATGTGAACATCCTCAAAGGCTATCATCTTATTATCACCTTCTTCTTCCTTATTGCATTTATTGTGTAGTGAAGATAGAGCTTTCCGAGAACTATAGTTACCAGCACACTCAAGAGTAAGTACTTGAGTTCGTCATTAGTGGGTAGAATTGTTTCCGTGCCTAAGAGAGAGTATCTAAACAAATCTATCGCCCAAGTATAGGGAATCAGGTAGGAGAGTACTCTCACTTTTTCGGGAAGAGCATAAATGGGGATCATTATGCCAGAGAATATTGAAATTAGAAATGTCACTATTGTCACTACCATCCCTTCTGGACGAAATCTCAAACCAAGGGAAGCAAAGATATAGCTTACCCCAACAGCACTCAGAATCCCTAAAATTAGTGCTAACCCTAATATTACAGGGTTTATTATTACAAACGCACTCTTATAAATGATGAACACAAACATAAAGAGCATAATTGATGGCAAGGATGTTGTCAGCAATCCTCCAAAGAAAGTGCCAAATAAAAATATATCCGGTTTTATTGGTTTTGATAAAATATCCTCTTTCCAGATTCCAAACTGGATATAAACACCGTTTTGCTGGCTGAGTATGGAATATATCAAAAGCCCCACCGTGTAATAAGGAACGGCATTGACACTTAATATTCCTTTAGATAATGAAAAAGCATAACCAACCACAGCCACGATACCCAAATATAAAAACATTCCAAAGATGTTCTCGGGATAGCGTATCCAATTCTTAAACGTTGTTTTAGTTATAATCCATGCCTGTTTTATCTGCCTCATTTATCGCTCCCCCATTTAATTTCATGTAAACTTATTTTTGAGTTGGTAATGTATTCGTAGAGGGAAAGAGCGGCACTAAAAGATTCTAGAAAGATGCAATATGGCTTTGGAATATAACTCTCAACATCAATAAGTTTATCATTGAATAAATACAAAGCATCGGGGAGAATAAAATCTTTTCCTATACCGCTAAGAAGGAGTTTCAAATTATCTAATGGGATGTCCAAATCAGACAGTATCTTAATAACGTTTTCAAAAACAATATTTAACAACTTATAGTAAATATATAAAGAGGAAATTTTTACTTGATTTTTAAGGTCGTATTCCTTATCACTGCGTGAGTTTTTGTATTTTCTCGTAGGGAAACATCCAAGGAGTTTTAATAATCTATAAAAGGAGTCTTTTTTGTACTCTTCTGTTATCGAAACAGGTGATTTATAGTCTGACATAATGTTTTTTAATGATAGTTCGTCTAATTCAAGTAGGATATCGAGGATTGTAGCTGAAGAAGGGGATATAAGTGATTTTTTCCCAAAGATGAAAGATTCATTACTAATCATATGAATATCCGTATATAATGCCCCTATCCACATTCCTAAACCAGAAGAGTAATGAACTTCTTGGGATACAGCATTTCCAACTAGCACTGGAACAAATATTGTCGAAGAGGAATTCATATGGATAAGTATTCCCATATCTATTAATTTACTTCCGATATATCCAAGAGCGTGAGAAACGGATAAATTCGCCCAAGATTCCAATTCATGGAGAGGAGTCACAACAAACTTCTCATTTATCGTATAAATATTAACTTGTGAGAAGTTTTGTGAGAGCCTATTAAAGAAGTCTAAATAGTTGAACGATGGATACGCCATCTCAATTGAAGTCACTATATTAACATCAACTTTTCCATATTTCTTAATTTTCTCCTTTATAATATGCTTTACTACTGCATTCATTAGATTAATTCTATTTATGTTCCCTTTTAGTGAACTTTTCCAAATTGGATAAATCTCTACATTCACATTCAAGTCTTCATCTATGGATGTAGCTTTTATATGTGACGCGCCTATATCTAACCCAATAAACTTTTTATTATTCATCTTTCTCCACCTCTACTATCCCGATATCTTCTAGAGAGGTTATGAATTTTCTAAATTCACTCTTTACTCGTTTAGAATCAACAGAGTATTCTTTTGAAATTATGTCGCATATCTCATTTTCGCTTTTGCCTTCCATTATTAGTTGTAGTATCTTCTTGCCAACATGATTAAGCTTATATACCTCTCCTTTCACTAAATGTACTATGAATCCATCTTCGGTAATTATCCACCCATCATTTAGTTTAATATGCTGAACAGTCATGTGGAACCCCCCATATAGAGCTATATATAGGACATACTGTACAAGATTTTTTCATTGGGCACGAATTGCAAATACTAAAGTCATAAAGTTCATTTATCCACTTTTTTGCAGCTAAAAAAAACTGTGAATGTAATATCTCCTCTATAGAGCTAAACCCATCATAAATATTTGGAATAGGTATATAACCATTCGTTGAATAGAACCTAGCAAGTACATGAGGTATAGTGAATGATTCACATGGAAACAAATTTCCGTAAGGATCCAAGTATATTCCCTTCTGATTATATGCCGAACATGATTTCTTCCATCCTTTATGAGGAATTATAAAATCAGAGAAACTTAAATTTTGAATTTTGCTAACAATTTGGAGTGCTTGTTTACTTGTAAATGCCATCAAACGAATCTTTATGATAGATTTTCCATTTTTTATTCTTTCAGCATTAATTGTTTTAAGTTGTTTATATGCATCATTTATGCTATTTGCTATTTCACTAATCTGAATCTCAAGTAGTTTCCGATTTATTCTAGCATTCCCAAAAGTTGTGTCTATAGGTATGACATTTATTACAATATTTTTGCTGTTCAGTTCATTTAGTAACAATGGTAATTCTTTAAGTGAAGCAGCATTTATTTTATTAATTACAAAGTTAATCTGGAGATAGAAAGAACTGTCTTCTTGCTTTAGCTCATCGATCTTTTGAATTGATCTATATGTCTTTTTAAAAGTACCATTACCTCTTATTTTGTCATGTGTATTCTCATCACCATCTAAACTAAATATTGAGGTTCTAAGTTTTTCTACATTCATCCTAGGTAGGTATTTATAAAGTGTCATCCCATTAGTTGTAATCGCAAGCATATATACTCTGTCAACCGAAGAGACATTATTCCAGATATTTACAAAATTTGGATGGATAGTTGATTCTCCAATATTTGGTGAAAAATGTATTGAAAACAAGTATTTACCATCATTCTTAAGGAGATTTATAAACAAATTTAAGTCTTGTTGCCTAAGAGTGTCTATTATTCTATTTTTATTATTGTTAAGGTAGAGATCTTCAATGAAATCTCTACCCCTATACTCTACCACACCACAGTGAAGACAGTTTAGATTACAGTTGTATGTTAAGTGCCAATCAATTCTCAACCTTCTCTCTTTCATCATTTTCATCACCTTTGTAGTAATATTTTAAAAAGAAAAAATAAAAAGTAAATTCATTCTTGAAGAATGCAACAGCAAGCAGCCCCGAGAGTCCCATAGGGCTCAACTTTTCCTTCAACCTTCTCAATCTTTGGTGCCTCGTACTCCATCTAATATCACCTCCGTTAAGTTTTTGTATTCTATGTTAATTACTATCTTTTATTTAAATTTTTTGTTCCAAATATTGTAAACAGATTAAAATCTCCTATTGTCTTGTTGTCACATTGACAATTAGTTTCAGCAAAAACTTAATTAGTAAGTTGTTTGTCCAACTAAGTTGGGTGATACTAATGATTCACATAGTTGGTATGGGTATAGCAGGGGCGTCTTTGGCTTACTATCTTAAAGATGAATTTAAAGTAAGAGGTTACGAAATGAGGAAATCTTTAGGAACAAAGCCATGTGCTTGGGCAGTTCCAAAAAGTTTAGAAAAATACATTGAAATTCCAGAAGAGTCCATTTTAAATGAAATACGTGGGCAAAGGACGTATCTCAACAATGAGTTGTTGAGTGAAAATTATCAGAGGGCATCTCGGGGATATATACTCAACAAACCTGCATTTATCAAATGGCTTGTGAATGACATAGAAGTTAAACTGGGTAAGCTCATTAAATTCAAAGGGCAGGAACCCATGATAAAAACAAAAGACGAAGATGTTATTGTAATTGCTACAGGAAGTATGTTCTACAATGAAAGCAGGTGGAGGTTTTTGACGTATCAATATACACTGAAAGATGCTAAAATCGAAGATGATGTTTTAGAAATTTGGTTTTACACTGATTTCGTCGGCTATATTTGGGTGTTCCCACGAGGAAATAAGGCAAATGTTGGTATTGGAGGATTTTTAAGTTATATTGACTTAAAAGCGAGACTTAATTCCTTCATTAAAAATGATGAGCGTTTTAGAGATGCAAAAATTGAAAGAAAAGAAGGTGCACACATTTATGCCGGAGCCATAAAAGAGGAGATGTACAATTTTAAGTATCCTGTTATAGGAGAGGCGCTGGGAGCAGTATATCCACTAACTGGCGAGGGGATAAGACCTTCAGTAATTTCCGCTTATGCACTGTCAAGGTCCATAAAAGATGGAAAGTCTTTCAAAGAAGAGTTTGAAAAAACTGGAATTCCTCAGCAGATTAACTTTCAAAAGCAATTAGTTGAAGCCCTGCTAAAAGCTCCACCACAGCTAAGAGAGACATTCCTAAGAAAAAGTATTTGGAGACTCATCTAAATATTGAGTGCTCTTCTCTAGGACTTTATTTTTGTTTCATGACTTTCCTCCCATTGGGAAATAATTATAATAAGAATTAAAAATCAAACCGAGGCAATATCGGGAGATAATTAAGGTATTCTCATGCGGTTTCCAGTGATCCTGGGATTATGCCATTAATTGAAAAGTACATCACCACTTCTCAAGCAGGTAGTCTTTTTCCTCTAAGAAGATCTTTGCCCTCTCTTGAATGATCTTTTCTGCTTCCGCCGTTGTTAGTTCTTTTGTTTTTTCAACGAAATCAGCAGTTTTTGCAAAGTAGAGCGGAATCAATGGTTCAGCATTTTTGAGGATTCCTTTCTTGTATGCAACTGCTCCATCAAAGAGGACATGACTCCAGAGAACATCATCAAGTTCGAAGGTTTCAAGAGCTTTTGTAACTTGAGTAAACGTCTTTTCGCTTAGGACTTTCTTTAAAATTGCTTCATTTTCTTTGAAAAGCTCTTTAGATTTTTGTTTTAAAAGTTCGAGAGTTACTTTAACTTCTTCTGGCTCCTGCCATTTAATGCTTCCAAAAGTCTTAACATCATTGATGTTTTTAACTGGCTTCCATTTCTCTTCATATTTTTTCATCAACATGAATAAAGTGCCAACAACTTGATTGAACATTGGACCGAGAGAGGCAGCTGGATCCTTTGGGTTGTGAATCTTTAAGCCCAAAGCCGTTTGAATTACTCTGAACCCCTCAGCTAAGGCTGTTGTTGTTAAGAATATATCAACACCAAATCTTGCAACGTCTGTTTTCCAAACCTCTTCATCCGCTAAATACACGTCAAATAACTTTGCACTGATTCCAAAGTCCCCTCCAATTGGCTGTCTAACGTTGTATCCATAGAGGGATGCCGTCATTGGATAGGCGATGTTATTTGTTATTGTGCCATCATATTTGTGCCTTATGTAAAGCGGAGCAACAAAATCATATCCATCTTCAATTGGCTTGGCGAATTTGTGGATCCATTCTGGGGTGATGCTCCTCAAATCGCTGTCAACAAAAACAAGAACATCAACACCTTTTTCCCTTGCGAGTTCCATGAGTTCCTTCATTGCGCTACCTTTGCCAGGAATTGGCCACTTATAAACGAAGCTCATTACTTCCACTCCTTCCGGAACGCTGGTTTTCATAACAACTTCTCTTGTTCCGTCTTTGCTTCCACCATCAGCATTGGCTATTATTCCTCCTCCGAAATACTTTTTCAGGCCTTCAGCTGCTTGTTTGACTACGAAGCCTATTGTATCGGCGTTGTTGTAGCTTGGTATTCCTACCATAACCCTCATCTTTATCACCCTTAAAATACAACCATCTAAAGTGGTTTATAATGAAAAACGTTATATACTTTTTGTTCCCTTTCCCCTAATAGTGATGCCCTATGCCGGAGCGTAAACTAAGGGTAGGCGTTGTAGGTTGCGGAAATATATTCAATTTAGCACACAAAAACGCTCTTAAGAACCTTAAAACAATAAAAGTGGTTGCCTTTATGGATATCAAAGCAAGGAAAGCAAAAGAAGCAGCAAGAGAATTTAACGCCAAGTATTTCACAAGTTTGGACGAGTTTCTTGATTTTGATCTGGATGTTGTTGAAATATTGAGCCCGACCTATACCCATGCTGATATTGCAATCAAAGCCCTAAAAGCTGGAAAGCATGTGATCGTCGAAAAGCCAATTGCATTGAGGAGTGAAGAAGCGGAAAAAATGATTGAAGTTGCAGAAAAGGAAGGGTTATGGCTTTTGGTAGGGCATACAAGAAGATTTGATAAGCGGTGGATGCAGATTAAGGAAATTATCAAAAAGAGAAATATACTGCCCATGCAAATAAGAAAAGCTGAAGTTCAGAGGCTCCCGTTCCCGGAAACAGCTTGGTACTGGAAGCCCAACAAGGGTGGTGGCGTTGCAATTGACCTTGGTGTTCACGTTACCGATTTCTTGAGATGGTTCTTCGAAAGTGAAGCGGTTAAAGTCCTGGGAATTGGAAAAGCAATAAGAAAAGAGGCAAAAGTTAACAACACTTACGATCACTTTGTCATGATGATTCAGTTCGATGGGGGTAAAACCGGAATTGCTGAAGTAAGCTGGGCCTACTCCTATCCAGCACGCTATGGTGTGTTCTATCATCATCTGGACATTCTTGGCAAGAACGGGAGGATAAGATTTACTCCAATGGATACTCCCGTTGTCGGTGTTGTTAAGAGTCACTTTGAAATGCCCCGTTTCTCTCCAATGCTTTCAACGTTCCCAGATGCCTTTGAAAGAGAACTGAGGCACTTTTTCAATGTGATTCTTGGCAAAGAGGAACCAGTGATAACAGCAGAAGATGCTCTCATTGCACTCCAAATTGCTGAAACAGCAATAAAATCTGCTCAAAAAGGAGAGCCCATTGAGCTGGGGGTGATCTCATGAAGATTAATGTCGGAATCATAAGCTATGCTCATCCGCATGCCCTAAGGTATGGCTCAACTTTTGCATCCAATCCTAAAGTTAAGCTTTATGCAATTTCTGGAGATGGTGCGAACTTCGATGTTGCAAAGAGGGAAGCTCAGAGGCTTAAGGCAAAGTTCTACAAGACGTATGATGAGCTGTTGAAGGACAAAAAAATTGATGCCGTTTATGTTGCAATTGAAACCTATCGCCATAAGGAGGTTGCCCTTAGAGTTATTGAAGAAGGGAAACATCTTCTCTTGGAAAAGCCAATTGCCTTGACGCTTGAAGATGCCGATGAGATTATCAAAGCGGCTAAAAAAGCCGGTGTGAAGCTCATGGTGCCTTTCAATCCAAGATTTACAGTACCTCTCATAAAAGCAAAGAACATGATTGAAAGTGGCGAAATTGGGAATTTGGAGTACATCTATGCAATTTCAGAATACGTTAAGCCACCCATATTCCTTGAAGGTCTTGACATGGGCTGGTTTTTGGACAGGGATAAAGCGGGTGGAGGAGGGTTCATGGATACAGCCCCTCATGGCATTGACTCCCTTCTTTGGTTAACGGAAAGCGATGTTAAGAGAGTTTATGCAGATATTGGATCGAAGATCTATGGTTTTCCTGTGGATGACATTGGAACTGCAGTTCTTGAATTTAAAAATGGTGTCACGGCTGTTCTAAATGCAGGCTGGGGCAATCCAAAGGGCTATTCATATGGACTGGAGATAAAATACTACATACTGGGCAAGGATGGATTCTTGGATATAAGAACAGCCTATCCAGATTTTACAGTCTATCAGGATAGGGCTGAGAAGATATACTGGGAAAGACCTGATGTTGAGGGAATCGTTAGAAGCTTTGCTGAATCAATAATTGAAGATAAAGAACCACCAATTACGGGAGAAGATGCCAAGAAAAATCTGGAAATAGTCTTGGCAGCTTATGAATCTTCCAGAAAAGGAAAGATCGTGCATATTTAATCTATAACTTCCCTTTACATTTTTGTAAAAAACAACCACTCTTAGTGGTTTTAAGACATAAAACTTATATATTCCCTCGTCAAATATGCTTTGAAATATGGGGGTGTAGCTTCATGAACAAAAAGATGTTGAGTTTGTTTTTGGTAGGTGTTTTGACAGCCGCAATATTTGCCAGCGGTTGTATAGGTGGAGAGCAAACATCAACAACAGCATCGAGCACACCATCAAGTACACCATCAGCAACACCATCAAGCACCGCCTCTCCGAGCAAAGTTGGTGGCAAAGTTGTTTGGGCATCAACCCAATTAATGCCTCCGGCAGAGAGGGCATTCCTTCTTAACACGGTTCTGCCAGGATTTAAAGAGAAAACTGGTATTGATGCTGAGCTTATCCCAATAAGTCAGTCTGATCTAACCATGAGGCTTGCAGCCGAAGAAAAAAGTGGTAAGGTTACTATCAGTGTAATCGGAGATCTCCATGGAGCAATGGATTATTATGACTCTCAAGGCTGGCTTATGGATCTTAGCGACATGCCAAAGCTCGAAGGACGAACTTTCATACCAATATTCCAAAAGTACTCCGTAATAAGGGGCAAAAAAGTGTATGTTCCATGGATGAGTGCCACATATGTCATGGTAATTAATAAAGAGGCCTTCAAGTACCTCCCAGAAGGTCTCACAGAAGAAGATGTCATGAAGGGAACGGATAAATGGACATATGATGCATTCTTAGCTTGGTCAAAGAACATTTATGAACAAACTGGCAAAAAGCTTGTTGGATTCCCAGTTAAGGGATTGTTCCACAGATTCCTCCATGGATACCTATATCCGTCATATACTGGCTACGAAGTTAAAAAGTTTGATTCACCTGAAGCCATTGAAATGTGGGGTTACCTCAAGGACCTCTGGCAATATGTAAATCCCTCAAGTACAACGTGGGATGCAATGGCAGATCCTCTTTTAAGAGGAGATGTGTTGATTGCATGGGACCACACCGCAAGAATCAAAGATGCAATAGCCAAAGAACCAGACAAGTTTGTAGTTGCCCCAGTTCCAAGAGGGCCGAAGGGCAGGGGATTCATATTGGTTGTTGCAGGTCTGGCCATTCCAAAGGGTGCTCCAAACAAGGAGGGAGCTTGGAAACTTATAGATTATCTCACCACACCAAAAGTCCAGGCAGAAACACTTTCACAAACGGGATTCTTCCCAGTTGTTAAGGAAGCAAGTGAAGAACTCCCTCCAGGACCACTCAAAGTACTTGCGAAAGGTGTTGCTGCTCAACAATCAACATCAGATGCTTTGGTCGTCATGATTCCAAACCTCGGAAAATACGGTGGACAGTTCGGAGAGCTCTATAAAGAGGCATTTAGAAGAATTGTTCTTCAGGGAGAAGATCCTGCACAGGTTACAAAAGAGATAGGTACCAAGTTGAAGAGCATCTTCCAAGAAGTTGGAGTACCGCTGCCATGAGGTAACTTTTATTTTATCTTTGTTTTAATTTTTATAAATCAAATTCTACAACTCTCAGCCAGAAACCAACCTTAACAATTGAAGGGGGTCATTAGATGGCGAAGAAAGTATCAAAATATGTCCCATATCTTTTAGTAGCTCCGGCGTTGATTTATTTGGGCATATTCATCGGATATCCTATGATAGAAGGTATTAAACTTGTTTTCTATGAAAATGGGGGGTTTTCTCTTGCAACAATTCATAGAGCGGTTAACAATTACTACTTCTGGCCAGCTTTGAAAAACACTTTGGGTTTGGCAATCATAATCCTCCCCACTCAGCTTATACTGGCCCTTGTGCTCGCATTGGCAATGAACAAAACATTTAAGGGAAGAAACATTGCACTAACACTCCTTATAATTCCCATGACATTAAGTGATATTGCTGCGGGTTTAATATGGTATTCAATGTTGTCTCCTAGCGGTTTTATGAATAAATTGTTGTTAAATTTGGGTTTGATTCATTCTCCTATCCAGCTTTTTGGATACCAGTTCCATACAAGAGAATTTTTCACAATTGTATTTGTTGAGCTCTGGAGATCAACGGTCACCATATTCGTAATAGTTCTCGCAGGCTTGCAGATGATAAGCCAAGAGTACATCGAAGCAGCTGAAGTATTTGGCGCTGGCTACTGGACAAGACTGAGGCACATACTCATTCCTCTGCTAAAACCGAGCATTCAAACTGCTTTGTTATTGAGAACAATATATGCATTCAGTATCTTCGGAATTGTATGGGTTCTTGTTGGAAGAGACATTCCAGTTCTGGCAGGGGAAGCATATTATCAAGTGACACAGATTAGGGACTATGGAGTTGGAGCAGTATATGCACTGCTAATTGCAATTATGTCCCTTACAATTGGTGCCATTTACCTAAGGCTAACGAAAGCAGAATATCTGGAGGTGGGAAGATGAATGAGAAAACAAAGCACAACCTTAAAAAATTAGGATTTTATACCTTAATTTTCATTGTTGTAGTGTGGATGGGCTTACCTTTGGTCGTCTCCATCCTTTATGCATTCGGAACTCCGGAGGACTATTACTCTCCCAACAAAGTAATCCCCCTTCACTTCACGGTTGAGACCGTTAAAATGCTGCTTTTCACACTTGGTGGATGGGAAGCGTTGAAGAATAGTATAATCGTGGCAACTCTATCAATAGTAATCAGCTTTATACTTGGACTTCCAGCTGGATATTCCATAGCAAGGTTCATATTCCCTGGAAAAGACACTATAAAGCTTGGAATGTTAGCCCTTAAGATATTCCCCGTTCCAATAATGGCAGTTCCCCTTATAATGCTCTACATAAGATTGCACTTACTCGATACCAGGCTTGGTGTCGCGTTTGCTCACAGTGCCGGTGCTTTACCGCTTGTTGTTCTAATTACCGCAAGTATATTTGCGGGCACATCTGCAGAATTGGAAGAGGCAGGTATGGTGTTTGGGCTTACAAGATTCCAATCATTCCTTAAAATAACCTTACCCTTGGCACTTCCAGGTTTAGCGGCTGCAGCAATGTTCACTTTCGTTGGTTCATGGAATGAAGTATTTGCAGCTTCAGTTTTGACCTTCAAGCACAGAACACTACCTGCGTTGATGTTAACATTGATGGAAACTGCGCCGGATTATTACAAATTTGCAGCGGCTTTTATAATGGCATTTCCTGCTATAATTTACGTGGCAGTTGCCAGGAAGTATCTAATATCCATGTGGGGTATAGCACTTAAATGAGGTGTGAAAAATGGTGGAAGTTAGGCTTGAGAATCTCAAGAAGTATTTTGATAGGGGAAGGGTAAAAGCGGTTGATGGGGTAAGCCTAACAATAAGAGATGGGGAATTCCTTGTACTCCTTGGACCGAGTGGCTGTGGGAAGACTACAACGCTGAGAATGATAGCTGGACTGGAGGAACCAACTGGAGGAAGGATATGGTTTGGGGACAAAGATGTAACCTACCTCCCCCCCAAGGATAGAAACATCTCAATGGTTTTCCAAAGTTATGCAGTCTGGCCGCACATGACAGTTTACGACAACATAGCCTTTCCGCTGAAGATTAAAAAGTATCCAAAAGAGGAGATAGACAAAAAGGTTAAATGGGCTGCAGAACTGCTCCAAATAGAGGAACTTTTGGACAGGTATCCAGCCCAGCTCAGCGGCGGTCAGAGGCAAAGAGTTGCCGTTGCAAGGGCAATTGTTGTTGAGCCGAATGTTCTGCTTATGGATGAACCGCTTTCCAATCTTGATGCTAAACTCAGAGTTGCAATGAGGGCAGAGATTAAAAAGCTCCAAACAAAGTTAAAGGTTACCACAGTTTATGTTACACACGATCAGGTTGAGGCTATGACAATGGGCGACAGAATAGCAGTAATGAATCAAGGAAAGCTCCTCCAAGTTGGGCCACCAACTGAGGTGTACTTAAAACCCAAGTCTGTGTTTGTAGGAACCTTCATTGGATCTCCAGAAATGAATTTAATTGATGTTAGTGTTAAAGAGACTGATAATGGAATTGCTCTTGAGGGAGAGGGATTCGTCATTGTACTTCCTCCAGATCTGGGAGAATTGTTAAGAGATTACATCAACAAAACAGTTATATTTGGGATCCGACCGGAACACATGACGGTTGAAGGAGTCTCAACTTTGGAGCATGTAAAGAGAAGCACGACAATAGAAGGGATAGTTGACTTCATAGAGGCATTGGGAACTGATACTATAATTCACACAAAAGTTGGCAGTTCGATAATCAAAGTAAAGCTACCGGGACACATACTCCTCCCTGTGGGACAAAAGATCAGGGTAGTGGTTGATCTTGACAACATCCATATTTTTGAAAAGGACAGCAAAAATGCCATAATCTGAGGGAAAAATGATAAAGAGGAAGTCAAAGTACTGTTAAAAGATCTTGGATTGAAGGGGTATGAGATTGGGGCGTACTTGACTCTTACGGGGGGCTTGTCCCCCTCCAAAGTCTCCAATCCAAGATATATGATGTAGTGAGGAGGGGTTCTGTTGTCGTTACGAGTGAGAGACCAAAAATCGGCGTTGATCCAAAAGTTTTTGAAAAATACAAGCTATACACATGTTAAGGGCATAATGGAACACAACCTTGTAGGGAAGGAGAGAGAAGTATATGGAAAGTTCCTGACCTCTTCCTCGTCATTGGCAGAAGGTTTGAGGGCACATCACTAAAAAGAATTTGAACATAACAATCTGAAACAAAAGATGGAAAAAGGTACGTGATTGGAGGATGGAATGTCCTCTCGAGGATATCGAAGCGGATTTGATTATTCTTAGGGGTTAATTAGCTTAATTTAATTGTTATGACTTCATGGGGCTTTGCTTTTATCCTAATTTCATTCTTTTCAATATTTACTGGAGTTTCAATCGAGTTCTCTGCTAGGTTTGTGATTTCAACTTTGTTTGGGATCCATCCAAGTCTTATTGATCCAGTAACTTCCGAATCTGCAATGTTGTAAAATCTTAAGATTACTCCATTTCCGTCCTCCGCCACTTTGAATGCACTGAGTATTAGAGAGGAGGGGTTTATTTTCACCATTGAGAAATTGATTTTTTCTATGTCTTTTGCCAAATATGCAACTGGTAAACCTTGATAAGCTTCCGAGAAGTTGTATGCTTCTTCCAAGCTGTATCTTTCTGTGAAGTATAATGAAAATTCTGCGGTGTGTGAACCCAATGATTGTGCACCGGGGGTTAAAACCTCTGGCCCAGCGTTTCCTTTCCTCGTTACTAAATTGGGCCTTGAGAGCATTCCTACACTCCTCAATAGTGTAAGTGCGAGGTTTATTGCAGATTCGGACTTCTCGACTTCATACTCTCTGAGTCCTTTTGTGGAGATGACCATACCCCCGTTCTCGTCAGCAATATAGACAAAATTTTGCATTGGATACCTGTTCTCTGGCAATTCAACATATTCCTCTATGTTTCCTGAACTTTCTATTTTGTTTGCCCTTTTTATTGGTCCGAAATAGTCATCGCTTATGTGGAAGTCTGAGATGACTGGTAGTTCAAAATGAGCCCTAAACCTGTGGTCCTTTGCACTGTTTTTGAAGTGTACTTTGACATCTATTCTTGGACTGGTTTTATGGATAAAGTATGAAACTTTAACTGGAAGCGATACTCTTTTTGTTGCTCGTTTTTCATTTTCGAAGTCAAAATATTCTGGGATCTCTAAGTTGTGTTCTACCTCTATCAAGAACCCCAGATCATTTTCAGCAACTGTTTTAATTCTCGCATGTTTTCCAAGGGTGCTTATTTTTTCAGGATTTTTGGATGGGCAGTAGTTGTATTCGTCCCCGATGTCCTCCCAGTCCTCGAAATAGCATAGGTTCTTATATCTCCTTCCATTTCTTTTATCTTCCACATTTAGTGTTCCATCTGTATTAATGTTAACCTTAAGAAACGGAGTCTCAATTGGAAGCTTCACGGGAGCATTTGTGTTAGTAGATTTTTCTCTTCCATGCGTTATCTCGAAGACTTTGACACCAATTGGGGGGAGTTTGGCTTCAAACCTTATCTTTATACGTTTCTTCCTGACATTTTGTGGTGGTGCTATTTCCGATGTTATCAGGAATTCTCTAAGGTAGTCCTCTTCTGCTGTGTTAAAGTGCTCAAAACTTCTGTCATTTTTTATTATACAGGTTGTTTCTTCTAGATATTCTACAAATGTCGGGAGTTTCTTTCCGTTTTCAATTACCACCAGGTCCTCATGCGGCTCCTCTGGGGGGAGATATATTTCTTTTTCGATAATTGTTTTTGTATCTCTTGCAAAAGGTGAAAATACAATAAGATAATGTTTGTCCTGGTCCTTACCTTGGCTTCTAAACTTTTCTATGAGTTTATTCATGAGCTCACATTTTATAACCTGGATAAGCTGAAGAACCTGATCCTGCAGTACTTCCATTTCGCGGTCCACCTGATCACTGCCACACCCACATATATCGTCATGAGGTGTGGTCTTTAAAAACAGTTTCCATGCATAGTGGAGGAGGTTTAATTCGGTATCTACTGGAATGTCAAGTAAATACGCTGTTGCAATCAAGGGTTCAACCACTCTTATCAAAGCATGCTCAATTAAATGGCTTTTTTGTTTGAGGTGCATTCTGGAAGAAGCAACATCTTTGAGGATTGGCTCATATTTGGGATCACGCAGTTCTCCTTTGATTTTTCTTAACTTTAAGTTCAAGCGTAGTAGAGCTTCTGCATGCTCATCCAGACTCCCAATTTTGATGTTATATCCTTCTTCCTTTAGTTTCTTAACAAACTCTATTACTGTGCGGGAGGGAAAACTGCGGTCTGCTCCATACATAAGGAGAATATGACCGCTTTTGGAATGTTTGATGAACTTTTTGACCTTCTCCTCCAAGAATTTTTTAAACTCCCCGTACTCCTTTGGTGGGCAGAGAAAATTTGCATAACCATCGATGATATTTATAGTCAAGACTTCGCTCCCATCGGGACCTTCCCAAATAAACTCTGCATCTCTGCACTTATCTCCCACCCCTCTCCAAAGGGCTATAGTTTTCATTCCAAGACCTTTTATTAATGTGGGAATGTAAGCAGAGTGCCCGAACATATCCGGGAAATATGCAACTTTCATTGATGGAAGGGAATTCTCATTTAAAAATCTCTGGGCTACAAGAAAGTTCCTTATGAACGTCTCTCCCGAAATCAGGAATTCGTCAGGAAGAACATAAAAAGGACCCACTAATATTCGCTTTTCTCTGATCTTTGAAAAGAGTTCTTCTCGTTTTTGAGGGAATACTTCCAAATAGTCTTCTATGACAATTGTTTGTCCATCTAAATAGAATTTGAATTCGGGAAACTCCTCTAAAAGATCTGAGACGATCTCCATCAGATGGAGGAACCTTCCTCTAAATACTTGAAATGGAAAATACCAATCCCTGTCCCAGTGTGTATGGGGAATTATACATACAGGAGTTATTTTCATGGAATACACCTCCTTCTAATGAATCAATTGAGTTATGAGGTGTCTATAGGTTTTCTTTAAAACCTTTTCCATTGCTTGATATCAAAATCAAATGTCTTCAAGCCTTCGTAACATCTTCAAAAATTTCCTCTGAGAGCGCTCTCTTTAGAACCTCCTCATCCTGTGAAAAGAGCTCCTTTCGCCTGCAGAACTACTCCAAATAGAAGAACTTCTCAATAGGTATCCAGCCCAACTCAATATCCGTCGTAACCTTTATAGGCGTTTCTGAGATAAGCTTACTTGAGGTGACTGTTAAAGAAACTGATAATGGAATTGTCATTGCTCTCCCATCAGATTTGGGAGATTGTATCGACAGGACAGTTATATTCGGCATAAGACCAGAGCACATGACCATAGAAGGTGTCTCATCTCTGGAGCACGTAAAAAGAAGCACGACAATAGAAGGAACAGTTAACTTCATTGAGGCTCTGGGTACAGATACAATTGTGCATGCCAATATAGGAAGCGGAAATCTCATAAAGGTAAAGCTCCCAGGTCACATACCTCTTGAAGTCAGGAGTAAGGTTAGAATAGTAATCGACTTAGATAACATCCATGTTTTTGATAAAAATACTGAAAAAGCGATAATTTGAGGGATACTATGAGCGAAAAGGAGCTTAAAGAACTCCTCAAAGAGCTCGGATTCAGCGAGTATGAGGTTAGTGCGTACCTTACTTTGATAAAGGAAGGTCCATTAACGGCTGGTGAACTTGCAACGCTTTCAAAAGTTCCCCAGCCAAGAATATATGACGTAATTAGAACTCTCATGGGAAAAGGATTTGTAATAACAATCGGTGGAAGACCTAAGAAAGTGGTTGCAGTCAATCCAGAAAAGGTCTTCTCCGAGATTGAACGTAAATACGTCAGAAAAGTCAATTTGATAAAAGAAATGTTGAAGGAGCTTTACAACCCGGGAGAGGGTGAGATAGGGAATATAATCGTTGTAAAAAGCAAGATAACCTTTGAAAAATATGTAAAAGATGCAATCAAAAACGCCAAGAGACACATTTCTCTTGCCCTCCCTCTTCCTTTCTTGAAGAGAATTCAAAATGACCTAATAAAAAAGAAAAAAATGGGGGTTGAAATAGATTTATTTTTGTATGGGACTGGCAATGTCCCTTCTGTTGCTCATAAAATTAAGATGAGAGAAGTTCCGGATCCATTTATCCTGATTCAAGACAAGGAGACCGGGATTTATGCACCAAGTGAAGCCCTGATGTCAAAAACCTCAAGTCTCCATGGTTATGCTATGATAATCAAAGACGAGAATTTGCTGTTCATGTTTGACCGATATTTCTATCATGCCCTCTGGCCCACTGGAAGGACAGTGTATGAGGAAGAAAGAAAGCTCATTCTTCCAAGGGAATACATTCACATAAGGAAATTGGTTAGGGATATACGACTCTTTAACTTAATGAACTCAAAAGTCAGGATCATAGGGAAGTTTGTTAAAAGCAAGGAGCCTGTAGAGATTGAAGGCAGGATAGTGGATTATTATGAGGATGAAGCTAAAGTTATTTCCAATATCACCATTGAAACTGGAGATGGGAAAAGGTATGTGGTTGGTGGCTGGAATTCTTCTCTTGAAGATATTGAGGCTGATTTAATAGTTATTGAAGGGACATAGTACATCGTGGGAAAAAATTTAAACAAAGGGCATTCAAACAATCAGAGAAACTAAATCCCAAATTGCTTTTTCTGGGTCTTTTGCTTTTGTAACTCCACTTGCTAAGAGGACTCCAACTGTTCCGAGTTCTAAAGCCTTCTTAACATCCTCGCCGGTTGAAATTCCAGCACCGCAGAGAACCTTTACATCTGGGTTGACCTTTTTAACAAGCTCAACTGTGTCAGTAATGACTTCAGGTTTTGCTTTGCTAACTGGAATCCCAGTTCCTATGAGCTCTGGAGGTTCGACAGCAACATAATCCGGATTTAGGGCAGCAACAGCCGCTGAGACCTTTGGATTGTTTGAACAGACCATTGTCATTAAGCCAACTTCTTCAGCTCTTCTGATTGCAGCCTCTAAATCAGCCAAAATCATTCTGTTTTCTGAGTGGTTTAACAGAGTTCCGACAGCTCCAGCCTCTTTAACGGCCTCTGGTAGAACGTGACCTGTATGACTGCCGGGCTTTATTGGGTCAATATGCTGGGCAAAGAGTGGAATCTCAACCTCTTGAGCTATTCTGTAGAGGTCAGCCAACTGCGGAGCGACTACAATTGTTATCCCCGTCTCCTTGTAAACCTTTTCAGCGGCTTTAGCTATTCTCAAAGCTCCTTCTCCAGTGGCCTGGGCATATGTTTTAAAATTGATTGCAATAATTGGTTCTTTCAACTTCATAGACATCACCTATGGTGAATATGTTTTTGGGTTTAAATGGTTTGTCTATCTTATTAAACTACAAGAATTTAAGAGAATAAAAATTAGCTTCTTTCTTAGTGTTGGAATTTGAGGTTGAGTAATTTGTTTTTACTTTTCCAATTTGGCTTATTTTATGATAATTGTGTTCATTTGTGTTATGTTTTTGGTGTTGATAGATGACAATAGAAACTGTTATATACTACTTCTACAATGGTATTATTGATGATCTTGTTTGGGGGGGCGGAATGCAAAGATGGGTAGTTTTGGGCATCCTTGTGTTGTTGGTTTTTAGCAGTTTTGGTTTTGTTTTTGCTGAGCAGTTCTAGGAAGTCAAGGACTTGCAAGTTAGGACTGAGAAGTGTGAAAGCTGTTCTTGCCAGGATTTTGACATTGATAAAGCTTTGAGTGAGGTGAATGCAAAGATTGAAAACTTGACTGAAGTGATTAATCAAAAAGAAGCAGAATTACAGAAACTTTATGCAGAACTCAACAGAACCAAAAGTGTTGAAACCCTTGAGAAGATTGTTAAGCTTGAGGATGAGGTTCAACTTTTAAGGAGTGAACTTGAGTTCTACAAGAGACAAAAAACTGTAAAGGAGATTCTAAAGAGGTATCAGAGAAACCTTTACACTACTTACGACACTAAAGCAATTGTTAATAATTATACTACGGATATTCAGAGATTGCTACCAGCAAATAGAATAAATAGAAAGATAAAAACTTCAAGTGACATAGCTGGACTATACTGGTATCTAGCAGAAGATACTTTTAATAAAATAATGGACTTAGAATATGAGCTTCAAACAACATTTGAAAAAATTAAGAACAACCAAGCTTCGATCAATAATGCCCTTCAAATAATCAAAGAAAAAAGAAAACTTTGGAATGAGATTTATCAGTATTTAAGGAAGAGGGATGAACTATATGCATATGAGGCGCTAGAGGAAACCAGACGGAATCAAATACTTTATAATACAATGATTGGCATAGTGCCTTTGAGCTCTACCCCTTCTCCATGGGAATGTTGGAAAAAGACTGAGAACGGTAATATTGTGTATGTTTGTAGAGAAATCAGAAAGGGTGAAGTAGTGAGCTGTTGTCCAGATCCCCTTGGGCATCCATTAGGTGATGGAACTCGTTTTATAAATCTTAGACCTGCTGTGGTATGGATAGGAATGTATTCCGATACATATCCCAGTGGAAGTTCTCATGTTGCGGACTACTGTTTATACAAATTCCCTTCCAGTAATAATCCAAGTGTGATATTTGAAACATATAAACCTTACGTTGATTATATGAGTAGAAAATACAACCTTAACATAAGATCAATCCAAATAAAATTCTTTTATACTGCTACTGCATATAATAGAGAGGCTCATGTATATCAACAAACCCATCTAATCTTTCAGTATAACTGTTATATGAGCACAGGTTACTGTCATCCCTCAAAAAGTTGGCTTAGAGAACTACCCACAAATCCACAGAATCCACCATATTCGATGGTAACTAATTTAATGGTATGGCCCTATGTACTAGCATGTAAATATAAGGGGGATTGTGGCTTGGCATGTGAATGGGCGAATGCACATTGTAGAGGATGTTTTGCACCAGATGACACTGCATCTCAATATTTTGCAAAAAAATAGGGAGGACTTTAAATGAAGACTTTTTCATCTATCGTTTTGTTTCTTGTTTTTGTGTCTCTGGTTCAACTCGAATCTCAGTGGGTGTATAACACGGAGGACTTTATTGATAGAGTGAAAATATCACCTGAGGGTTCTTACATAGCCGCAATTGGGACATCTAACGGAGAAAGAGTTTATGTGTTTAATAGAAATGGAAGCTTGCTTTGGAAACGTGAAGGCATGTCTTCTCTGTCCTTCTCAAATAACAATTACATAGCTGTGGGAGGAAAGGGTATTGCTCTGTTTGCTGGAGATGGAGAGCTTCTGTGGGAGTATAAAAATACGTCAAATATAGAGAGAATTTTAATTTCAGAATACGGGGAAAAAGTGATCGGAGTTGGGGAAAGAGAACTCTACATCCTTGATAGAAATGGAAAATTAATTGCCCAATTGATGTTTAATGAATCGATTAGAGCGTCAGCATCTTCTTGTGGTTGTTATATAGCAGTAGGTACAGAAAACGGAACTCTGTATTTCTTTGAAGATGAGAAACTAATATGGACTCAAAGGCTCAGCGGAAGGATTTATCCTCTCTCATTGTCAGCCGATGGAAACTATGTTGTCGTTGGCGTGGGCTCAAAGCTACACGTTTTTGGGAATGATGGGAAGTTGCTCTGGAGTTACTCTGTAGAGGGCAACATATTGGACGTGGAGATATCTGAAAGTAACAACTATATAGCCCTTGAATCCGTTGAGACTGGAGAAGTTCTGGGGAGTACAACAGTTGGAACAACTCATGTGTACCTTCTTGATAAAAGTGGGAATGTTCTGTGGTCACAAGCTCTAAGCCCAACTTCGTACTATTCTTTTAGCAGTGGAATTGGTGATGCAAGTGGAGTGTTTTATTATTTTGATGTTTCGGCATCTCAAAATAGTGAATTCGTTGTAGCTGTCGTTGGAAGTAGGGTCTATCTTTTTAATAACGAGGGTAAAATTCTTTGGGAATCTGAAGTTGGAGAATGGTCAGGCGTTGAAATTTCGAGAGATGGAAAATATATCGTAATTGGTTCACAAAATGGTGAGGTTAGGCTTCTTTTTAATAAGTATGCAGAAGCTTTGACAAAAACTGAAACAGTGACCAAAATCATGACAGAAACCATAGTTAAAACGAAAACAAGTACAGTAACTGTAATTGAAACAAAAAACGTTACATGTGGGAATGGGTTTATGGTTTTACTTTCCCTTATAATCCTAACGAGAAGAAGGGTTAATCATGAAGGAGGAACAGCAACATGAATTTAAATATGAAGCACATTTTCCTCTCTGTATTTATTATTTTTGTTGTGCTAACAGTAGTTATAGGCATTCATGAAAAGCATCAAAAGAGTTCCTTTGAAAATACCACCGAGTCATATTTCCATGGTAACATTTCCTTGATGTGGACTGCAAAAGGAGAAAACTTTTTCTATTGTAATGACTCAATCCTCGTCCCTGAAGATTCTATGGTGAAATTTTTAAGTATGGAGAACGGTACCGTTGAGAAACAGCTGACAGTTTCTGAGTATTACTTTTTAGATCACTTCATGTTTTTAAGGATCAATGGGGAGCATTATAGGGTTAAATATCCCAGCGGAGAGCTCATTAGATTATCAGCACCTGTGTTTGAATTTAACGGATGGAAGATAGAGCTACAAAATTCAACTGCCATATTCCTCAATAACTTGAGGTTCTCTTTTAGTGAGACACCCCACATTTTGAAAACGGATGAAGAATTCTTTATATTTGGGCATACTGGTAAAAACACCTCTAAACTGATCATTCTTACGGACAGAATAAAGGTGTTCCAAATTAACGGAACAATAAGCGGAATTGTGGTTGTTAACGATACAGTGATTGTGAGTGTTGGTGATTACAAGCGGGTTGTGAGACATAACAAGCAGTGGAAAATTAAAGAAGTCCATTACTATCCCACAGGTGGGTACATACTGGCTCTCAAAAATGATTCAGTTGTCTGGAGACTCACCGATAACAGAAACTTCTATCATGTTGGAAAATCTGGTTTTCATGGAATTGCCGTATCAAATGGCATAATTTACGGTCTAACGAATTTTGACATAGTGGAAATCTCTTATAATGGCTCAATCTTGGGAAGGATTCCAATTTGGAACATGAGTAGCTGCTTGTTCATTGAAAGTGTGAAAGGAAATGGAAATGAACATTTCTTTGCATTCGCCTATAAAGGTACAAATCCCTGCATAGGTCAGGAAAATCCTTCAACAATCTATGGAGTATGTGTTTTGAATTACAAAACCAAGAAAATTAGCTGCATTAAACTTATTGACGAGCAAAAAGCTCTTAATGTACAAACTCTCAAGATTGGAGTTCATAGAAATTATGTGGTGGTGGCTTATAAATTAGAGGAGCAAAACCTCGTAAGTATCCTGAAAGTAAAATAAAAATCAAAGCTCAAATAGTCCAATCAACTCCCAAAATTTCACTGTAAGTGTCAAGCACCTTCTTCAGGTATTCTTTTGCAGTGCCAACTTTGTCCTTCTTGAATCTCTCTGCCCACTTCTCATTTCCAAACTCTTCTGCACCTGCAGCAACTAAATCAACGACCCTCATGCTGTCCCAGAATACAGGCTCATAACCAGCTTTCTTTGCATAGTTTATGAGCTTTCTTATGACTTTCTTTGCGTGTTCTTCCATTTCAACATTCTCACCGTATGCTTCGAGGAAGAGAGCTTTAAGAACTGGCTTCATCCATCCTCTGTGGAATCTGCACCATCCAACGTTATCGTACCAGAATTCATAAAGGGCACTTGCAATGATTTTGTTTGCCAACTCTTCAGGCTCAAGGAAGACTCCAAACTGATAAAATGTCCAGTATCTTCCTTGGATCGGTAATGGAATGTAGTTTCCCATGGCCCAATACATAGTTGGGCAGATTTCTCCATCCTCTCCGAGAGGTGTAAAGACTGCATAGTCCTTGAAACTCTCGCCGTAGCTCAATCTATCCTTAAACTTTTCATCAAGAATTGCACTTGCCTTTCTTTTTCCTAAACCAAGGATTTTAGCGATCTCTGTTTCTGCAAATGCCACTCTATGGGCTAATTCTGCAACAAGCTTTGCATTCTTCTCACTCGCTTCAACGGGTTTCAGAATCAGGGCATCTTTTGTGAAGTCTGGTTTGTCGCTTAATCCTACCTCTTCTGGCTTGAGCAGGCCGCGATAGACAAGCTCAAGAACCCATGCAGCTAATCCTCCAAACTCAATGGCATCAAAGCCCATAGCATCAACTGCATGGACACTTATATCGCTTGCCCTGAGTGCTATACTTCCGCTTAATGGGCCATTTGCTTCATATGGTTCATACTCAACATGATGTCCTCTACGGAATTTTTTACACACAACTGGACAGGGCTCGCCACAGGTCGTCCAGTTCTTGGTTTCTATCGCTTCCTTGTTAAAAGGTTCCCAGTAATGCTTCATTATGTTCTCATGGATTTTAATCCTCTCTTCTTTGTTAATATATGGCATCTGCCAGTTTAGGATTGGGACAAAATCGCCTTCAGCTGGATAGTTTCCTCCAAATGTTCCACCAGTCTTCAGCTTTGGATTATATCTGTACTTTGTAGTCTTCTCACTGATGATTTGGAACATCGGCTTTTTGTGAACCCCCTCAACTATGGGTCTTGCAACCTTTATATCTCCTATGTTCTCACCCGGGAACTTTTTCTTGGCTTTTCCTCCAAAGATTATTGCTACAACGTTATGAACTCTCATCAAGACACTTCCGCTTCCTCCTCTTGCTGCCCAGTCCTCGCTCCCTTCTACACGCTTTCCGTTCTTTAAAGTCTGTGAAAATATTGCCCCAAAGTTGGTGTTGAGCGAAGCTGGTCCAACACATGCAATTCTAAACTCGCTATCGAATTTATCCTTGAAGTTATCTATGAGGTATTCTGTTAGTGCATAGACACCTTCTTCTCCTTTATAACCATGCCAAATTTCTAAAACCTTTTCAAGCTCAATTTCATGGAGTTCAACGCTAACGTTCTCTCCGTCTCCCTGGAGTAAGATGACTGTCGGTTTTTCTCGTTTTCCTTCAAGAACTACAAAGTCTACTCCAACTCTTTGGAAAATGTATGCTGCTCCACCCATTGTTGATGGGAAAAGTGTTCCATAGAGTGGTGACCTGAAGACAAATACAAGTCTGTGTGCTCCGGGCAGAACTGAACCTGCAAATGGACCTTTTCCAAAGACGGTAACGTTTTTTGGATCATAGGGATCGAGTTCGTATGTCTTATAGACCTCATCATGAAGATAGATGGCATAGTCAATGATTCCATAGATTCCTTCCTGCTGTATTTCATTCATGCTGATCTCTTTAGTTTCCAGGTTAATTTTGAGGGTTGTGAATTTCATCCTTATCCCTCCGTATCACTCTGAGTGTTATTTACAGCTTAATGTATTTAAGATTTTCGAGATACAGTTCATATATACACGTAAGCGTAATAAAGAACAAAATGAAGTTTAGTTCCAAGCTCACGAGCTTTTTGCTGGTTTCCAATTCTTGTTTTGGTAATACCTTCGATCTTCAAAAGTTTATATCAACCACTCTATGCAGGTCTTGTTGCAACTATATTTGCCCCGGTGTCAAGTATGTTTTTAACTATAATTTGTCCAATATGCACTGGTGCTTCTACTTCAACATCCACAAGTTTTTTCATTATCTTGGGTATTAGCTCCTTTGGAACGGGTTTGTCTGTTTTTACTGAAACTGTTGGGAATATTCCTCCCTTCACCTTCACAACGCTCATAACAATGCGCTTAGGTGCTGTGATTTCTTGGATAGCATATTCCTTTCCTTTTGGACAGGTGTATCCTGTTATCCCCACTATTTTATCTCCTTCCATAGTAACCTCTATGGTGCATCCGAGAGGACATATTATACAAGTTAATCTGATCTTCCTAATCTCACTCATTTGGGACAACCTCCATTGTGATTTTGTCCCCTGCTTTAGCTATGTCTTCTTTTTTCAGCCTGATTCTTATCATCTCTGATGGTCTAACAAATGGTAACCTGATTTCTTTTTCTATTTCTGGGAAACGAAGCCTGACGTTTTCTTCTGGTTTTTTAACCCTCGCATATATCATGACATCCTTTGCGTCGGAAACATAATGCGGTACAACAAGTCGGATGTTCCTACCCTTCACGATCTTTTTCCACTTCATGGAGGGTAATCCTTCATTTTTGATAAACTCATAGGCTCCTATTGCTGCCTCTTCTCCTTGTTCGACGACGTAATCGACGAGGTCGTTTATCACAAGAGCATTACCAGCCACAAAAACTCCCGGAACACTGGTCTCAAGATAACTATTTACAACAGGACCTCTTGTTGCGGGATCAATGATAACACCTGCCTTTTCTATCACTTTCAAGTAAGGTACGAGGCCTGCTGCCAGAACAACGGTGTCACATTTGAGTTCTTTTTCTGTTCCTGGTACCGGCCTAAGATTTTCGTCGACTTTTGTGATAATAACTTTTTCAACTCTCTTTCTACCCTCTATTCTTGTAACGGCATGGCTAAGGTATAATGGTATTCCAAAGTCTTCTAAACACTGAACTACATTTCTTATAAGTCCTCCCGGATATGGCATGATCTCTATTACTGCTTTAACGTGAGCACCTTCAAGGGTGAACCTACGAGCCATTATCAAGCCAACATCTCCAGACCCCACTATAACTATCTCCTTTCCGGGCATTATTCCATAGATGTCCATCATTGTTTGGGCTTCTCCTGCGGTGTATATTCCCGCAACTCTATGGCCGGTTATTCCTATCTCAAATACATGTCTCTCTCTGGCACCTGTGGCATATATGACAGTTTTCGTAACGATGTTAAGTAGTCCCTTTTCTGTAACAACTTTCAGGATTTTGTGTCTATAAGAGTGGGGAATGATCTCAAGAACGTGGGCATTTGTATAATACTCAATATTCATTTCATTGAACTTTTCAATGAAGCGGTATATAAATTCAGTTCCTGTAAGATTCTCTTTAAAGTAGTGGAGTCCAAAACCTGGATGAACACACTGTATTGGAATTCCCCCGATAAATTCCCTATTTTCTATGAGAAGAACTTTGAGTCCAAGCTCCCTTGCTTTTATTGCTGCAGCAAGTCCCGCTGGACCACCGCCGATGACAACAACATCATACTCATTCTGCATTTTCCTTCACCCCCTCTTTCAGGAGGATCTTAATATCGCCGATACCGTACTCCGTTCCCTTCCCCTTCAATGTAACCTTCCAGAGGGGGATTCCAGTTTCCCTAGCGATGATGTTGGCTATCCTCACCCTGCAGTATGAGCCCTGACAGGTTCCTGCCATGACCATGGGCCATGTTCTCATCTTAATGCCATCAAGGGTTATCGTCTTTACTCCCATCCTCTTCATGCGGTTTATTACATCTAAGATCTCTCCCTCAGTTATCCCATGGCACATGCAGACTACCCTTCCATAGGCAGGGTTTTTCTTTATGAGCTTGTTCTGTTTCTCAGGAGGGAGGCTCTTGAAGAAGATGACCCTTCTATAGGGGTTCCAGTGGGATTTTCTGGTCAATTTTATCTCCAGCTTGCCCTGAATAAGCTCCTCAACTATGTAATATGCTATTGCCGGTGCGGATGTGAAGCCAGGGGATCTTATACCTGCGACATTTATGAAGCCCCATGGATCATCATAAGCATCAATTATCCATCTCCCATCAGGCGGTTCTGGCCTCAGACCGGCGAATGTTCTTATTACCATGCTTCTCGGTGGGAGTTCCTTTATAAGCTTTTGCGCCCACTCCCATACAAATTCAAGGCCTTCTTTGGTGGTTGAAGTATCTTCCTTTGCATCCTCTGGCAGATCTTGAGCTGTTGGCCCTATCATAAGCCCACCATTCATCTCAGTGATGACGTAGACGCCCTTAGTAATCGGAGTGGGCGTCTGGTGGACTATTTTCGTCACCTTCGGCTTAGCATCATCATCAAAAACAAAATACTCCCCCTTTCTGGGGTGTATTGTGAAGTAATCTATACCCGCCATCTTCGAAATTTTATCCGCATAAAGACCGGCAGCGTTTATGACAATATCTGCCTCGATGAATCCTCTATTTGTCTCAACTCCCTTAATCTCGCCTTTCTTTATTTTTATCCCTGTAACTTCTGTCTCAGGATGGAATCTGACACCATTCTCGATAGCATTCTCAACAAGGGCCGGAGCTGCCATTGGGGATAACATTAAACCTGCTGTAGGTGCCCAGAGCGCTCCGGCAGCGTTTGGATTAGCATTGGGTTCAAGCTTTAGAAGTTCATCATGGTCAACTAACCTGACTCCCGGAACACCGTTTCTCTGGGCAAGCTCAAGATAGTGCTCGGCAATCTTCATGTCCTCCTCTTCCACTGCAATCATGAGTTCTCCGGGCCATTTTGCAGGTATTCCAAGCTCTTTAGTCCACTGATACCAGAGCCTGTTTCCTTTAATGCAAAGCTTTGCTCTGAGTGGATACTTGTCTGGGTCATCTTCATGACCTGGATGTATTATTGCTGTATTTGCCTTGCTGACGCCCATTCCGGCATCTGCATTTTTCTCAAGAAGATGTATTTCCAGTCCTTCATACTGGCTTAAAACTCTGGCTATCGAAGCCCCTACAACTCCTGCTCCAATTATAACAACTTTCATTCTTTTTCCCCCAGATGATGGTTAAGTTATGGTAAAGAAAAACCAAATAAAAAAGTTGAGAAACAGAAATTAAATCTCAAACCCAAGATCCTGCAGAACCTTAGCCCAGCCCAGAGATCTCTTAACAGCTTCTTTCCATCCTCCATAAAGCTTTTCTCTGGTCTTCTCGTCCATCTTGGGCTCAAATTCTCTCTCAACCTTCCACATCTTTGCAATCTCTTCCTGATCCTTCCAATATCCAACCGCAAGTCCTGCAAGATATGCCGCTCCGAGGGCTGTTGTTTCCTGTATAACTGGCCTGATGACCTTTGTTCCCAAGATATCTGCCTGGAACTGCATCAGGAAGTCGTTCTTGGTTGCACCGCCATCAACTCTAAGCTCTGCCACTTTTATGCCACTGTCCTTCTCCATGTCATGAAGAACATCTCTTGTCAAATATGCAATTGACTCAAGAACAGCCCTTGCAAAGTGTGCTCTTCTGGTACCTCTGGTAATTCCGATAATGAGTCCTCTTGCATACTGATCCCAGTATGGAGCTCCAAGACCAACGAATGCAGGCACGAAATAGACTCCATCATTGCTCGCAAGATCTCTGGCTAAAGGCTCAACCTCTGCCGAGACCTCAATTATCTTGAGGGAATCCCTAAGCCACTGCACTGCTGCTCCAGTGATGAAAATGCTCCCTTCAAGGGCGTATTCAACTTTTCCGTTCAGCCCCCATGCGATTGTGGTCAGTAGATCCTTCGACCTGTAGGGCTTTTTACCGGTATTCATCAGCATAAAGTTTCCAGTTCCATAGGTGTTCTTGACCATGCCCGGTTTGTAGCATGCCTGTCCAAAGAGTGCAGCCTGCTGGTCACCTGCATCACCTGCTATCGGAACCTCAGCTCCAAAGACCTCTTTGTCGGTGTATCCATATATCTCGCTGGATGGCTTTGGTTCAGGAAGAATCTCCCTTGGAATGTTCAGTATCTCAAGAAGCTCGTCGTCCCAGTCAAGCTTGTGGATATTGAATATCATTGTCCTTGAGGCATTTGAGTAGTCAATGACATGAGTTTTGCCGCCGCTGAGGCGCCAGATTAAGAATGTATCTATTGTTCCAAAAAGAATTTCACCTTTCTCTGCCTTTTCCCTAACTCCGGGAACGTTGTCGAGTATCCACTTGATTTTCGTGCCTGAGAAATATGCGTCTGGAACAAGTCCCGTCTTCTCCTTTATCGTATCGTAGTGCTCCTTCTTCAGATCATCCACAATATCGGCAGTTCTCCTGCACTGCCATACAATTGCATTGTATACCGGCTTTCCGGTTTTCTTATCCCAGAGAATTGTGGTTTCTCTCTGATTTGTAATACCTACAGCGGCTATATCCTTTGGCCCAATCCCAGCCTTTTCCATGGCGGTTTTAACTGCCCTCATCTGGGCATCCCATATCTCATCAGGGTTGTGCTCGACCCATCCTGGTTTAGGATAGTACTGGGTAAATTCGTACTGCCCAACTCCCCGGATGTTGCTCTCTCTGTCAAAGACTATAGCCCTGGCACTAGTCGTGCCCTCATCAAGAGAAAGTACATATTTTCCTTCCAAGTCAGCCATATCAGGCACCTCCTCTCTTCGGTACAAATGGCTTTACCAGATACTTATATGTCAACGCTCCTAAAATGCCTCCGATTATAGCACCTATAACGGGAGGCCCTATCCAGTACCATCCAGTGAATAAGCCCTTAGTTCCTACAAGTGCTCCAAAGATACGTGGTGCCAAATCCCTAGCAGGGTTTATAGCATATCCGCTGGTACCACCAAGGCTGAATCCTATTGATCCAACGAGCATACCGATCAACCAGGGAGCCATATTTGAGCCTGGTCCCGTGTTATCTCTGTCTGTTATGGCATATACTCCAATAAGTAGCATCCACGTGCCTATTATCTCTGCAATGAAAGCATTCGTCGTTGAAAAGGTACCAACGTATTTCCCTGAAATCTCGGATAATGTATGACCCCATGCAGCTTTATTGATAATGGAACCCGGCCCAGTGCACCATACGTTTGGCATTCCTGCCGCTTTAAGGCCCTCATAATAAACAAGATAGACACCAAGGGCACCTAAGAATGCTCCAATAAACTGGCCGACGAGATATGCAGGAACCTTACGCCATGGAAGGTCGCCATTGACAGCCTGTGCTATTGTAACTGCAGGGTTTATATGTGCTCCGGAGATTCCACCCACAGCATAAACTGCCATTGCTACTGCAAAACCCCAACCAAAGGCTATTAGAAGCCAGTTGTATGCCTGTGGTGCCAAACGTGGAGCTAATGCCACATTTGCAACGACACCATCGCCCAACAAAATCAAAATTCCAGTTCCTATAATTTCGGCAATAATTATTGCCTTAGTACTTGGCTCTTCAGACATAAGTCATTACACCTCCGTAGGTCTTTGTATATTATTTTGTAACTTTAAAGATTATAAAGATTATTGTTTATAACATTTTAATCCATTAATATTGGTTTATAAAACTAAATGTAAAAGTAAAGGGTTATAACATTTTAAAGCAATTTACATGCGAGTTTCAAACCAATAGGGAAAGATTAGGTTAGGATATAGAAATTAGACGAGATATTCCAAAGACATTCTATAATCGTAAAGTGTTATAACATAAAAATCAAATCTAAAAACAACTAGGAAAAGCACCTGAAGGAGATTCACTCGTCATTTATTATTATTCTTTTAAATTCCAACAGTAGCTCAACAAGCTCATCCCAACTTAGTTCGCGGCCAAAATTCTGTTGGAACTTAATCTTTTCTTGCTTTAAGCGTAGGTATGTTTCCCTTCTAAGAGGAATTGTTTTATATCTGCTCTTGGGTTTAGATACATATCTCTGCAAGGGCCACCCGCCCCTCAGTTTGGTGTTTGAAAAATAATAATGTTTTTAAATATAACCTTGTCACTATATTTTATTTAATTTTTAATGTATTAAACCTATTAGAATACTACTTTTAATACAATAAAAAGGTTTCCTGTACATTTGTGAATATCACTGTATACCCTAGTTCTCATCGGGTCGTTAAATTTATATGCATTTAAATTTTTGGTTGATTGGTGGTTGTTATGAACTTTCAGGAGGAAATCTTGCTCATAAAATCTGAAATTTACCCAATAATCAGAAAATACTACCCGAAAAACACCCACAGCAGCCTCTACGCGTAA
>Ga0190313_1000093_pt1 | contig 56961 bp, 80 predicted proteins | sample 4870071011_MG_FD_169989 | JGI IMG/M metagenome (GOLD analysis project Ga0190313, IMG submission 169989) | Hydrothermal vent sediment bacterial communities from Southern Trench, Guaymas Basin, Mexico - 4870-07-10-11_MG | ecosystem: Environmental > Aquatic > Marine > Hydrothermal vents > Sediment ...
TTTGAAAAGGGAAGTTGAAGAAAAGCAACTTGAAGCTATTCAGAATATGATGCTTTTTTCAGATTATCCATACATATTTTAAAGCCTTTGAATAAGTTCACATAGTTTATTTAGCTCTTCAATTTTTAATCAAATAAACAACGATAATACTATGATTAGAATTAATACAATACTCATTACAAGCCCCCACTTATATACTCTCTGATGGAATTTTTTATTGAAAAACGGTTCTTCATAGTCATATATTAGGTGGGCTACATACATAATTAACCAAAAAGTCAGGTTAAAAATACCTGTTATCCACCCAATAAAATATAAAATCCATTGCCACCACTTAAAATTAACTTTATTTTTTATGACGGATCTAGAAATAAGAAACGTAATGCTTCCAAAAATTAACCCTCCAACTATTCCGATTATCAGCCCCTCAATAAAATTTTGTTCAACCAAACCCATCATAAAGGCAATAGCAAAATAAATTCCTGCTACGACTAAGGCAGTCTTAATTGATTTCTGTTTTTTATCACTCATAAGCTCTCACATCCTTAATTTTAAAATAATCCCCTTCTCTTTCTTCTTTTTGCCCTTCTTTCCATAGCTCCAAATGGTTCAACAGTTCCTATAGCTAACATCCTAGTTCCCATACCAGTCTTTACCGTGTGTGCCTTTGTAATATGTTGTTTGAGTGCCTTATTACTTCTAAACCATTTCCCACAATATGGACATTCCGGCATAATTAACTATTTTCTTGGCTATTTAAAAATTTTAGAAGTTACTTTTTCCAATGATCTTACAATTTTTTTCATTAAAGCGATTCCAAAAAGTGAAAGCATAACTATTGTAATAAGAGACTCAAGTACATCCTTAAAGCTTATTGTTTTCATAAAACTCAAACCAAAGAAGAGACCACCTAGAATTATAAAGATACTAAATAGAATTTTCTCTATTGCTCTACCTGTAACAAATTTACCATTTATAAAAAATTTTCTAGAAGAAAATCCATAAGGCCATAACCAATATACACCAGAAACCGTTAATGAGTCCATAATTAAATGAGAAATATACCCGAAAAATACTGAAATAATAGTGTACAAATCCCAGGAAGAGAAATATCCAAGAACTACCATAAGAAAAATCATGCACCATATGTTATGAAGAAAAGTTCGATGTATAGACTTTGTTTTAAATACCTTCAACCAAATTCGTTTAACTATTCCATTTTTATTGAGCCATATTTTGTCCATTAACCAATCTATATCAGGAAAGAAAGCCATAAATCCAACTAGTATCACATATGGTAATGGAATCCCAAAGTAAAACATAATTGACCCAATGAATACACCAAATGCTATATGAGTTTTCTTTTGCATATTCTTTTATTTCTATTAATAAAAATAAAATTTAGATCAATTATTAGCTTTTTTCATTATTTCCGTACATGAATAAACCCCTACGGGATCTTCCTTTTATATACCGGTAGGGGACTGAACAAAATTCAGTCCCGGCGGCAGGATTTGAACCTGCAACCTGCCGGTCTACAGCCGGCCGCTCTGCCGTTGAGCTACACCGGGATAGTGGGAACTTTTCGTCTAAGAATAATTTATTCGAACAAATGTTTTTAAAATTAAATTGTTTTTGGGCTATAAATTTTAAGATTTCTTACCTTCCAAAGAACTTTCTCAATTCAGGATGCATCTCTTCTACATATCTTCTTGAGATTTCCTCGTAGAAGTTATAGATAATCATAACAGTCAAAAGTATACCAGTACCGGTACCTAGGGCTCCAGTAAAGTCAGCAAAAGCTGCCAATAAACCAACAAATAAACCACCCATAAGTGCTAATGGCGGTATATATCTTGCGAGAACCTGCTCTATGATTCTTGGATCTCTTCTAAATCCAGGTATTTGAAATCCAATAGATTTTATTTGCTCGGCGACAGATCTTGGATCCATTCCCGAGGTATATATCCATAAAATAGAGAATAACGTAGCACCTATTGCCATAAAGAGAACATATCCAATAGCTTGGAGAATCATACCAGTAGTAATAGTTCCGTGGATTATGGAAAGGATTAGCCCTCTTGGCATAGATAGATAGTATAAAAGCCCACCTATTACGTTTCCTGATGAATCATACTGAGCTATCCAAGGATTATGAATCATCGTTCCGAATAGATGGAAGTTTGCAAGTAGGGCGGCAGTTAATATTACGGGAATGTTTGATGTATAGATGAACTTTAATGGCCACCTTCTTCCAAATCCGCTCAGAGAACCAAATGCAAGAGGAATCTCGACCTTTATGCCTTGAACATAAACTACGATAAGAAATACAATCACCGTTGCGATGACTGGAATTATTGCATCTATGGCTGTACCTATCTCTCCAATACCTAAAGCTGTAATAAATCTTGGAACTGCACCTGCAGGAAGTTCAGCTCCCATTGTGAATGGATTAAGAGCTCTAACGAAAATTGTCTGTGAAACACCAGCGGCAATAAATAATGAGATTCCAGATCCAACGCCCCACTTATGAATCACTTCGTCCATTAAGAGAACCAAGAATCCTCCGAACGAGAGTTGAGCAATCAAAAGTAATATAGTAAATATGTCTGGACTTCCAGGTTTTATAACCCCAAAAAGTACATATACTGTTCCCTCAAAGATGCAGAAGAGCACTGTTACAATCTTTTGCATATCTTGAAACTTTATTCTATCTTCAGGCTTTGTAAGATCTAAAGGTAATATCTTTGCTCCAACTAACAATTGAAGTATAATAGATGCCATAACAATTGGGCTGATACCTAGCGTCATCAACGTCCCCATTTTACTTGCAAGAACTAGCTGCATGTACTTAAATCTTTCATAAGTCTCCGGAGCAACGCCATAAAGAGGTATTTGTCCCATCACTAAGAATAGTATAAGAATGATTCCAATCCACATCAGTCTTGTCCTAAATTTTAGAGCATATTTCGGTTCTTCTATTGCAGGAAGCATTTTTCCTAGCTTATCCAACATTTACTTGCACCTTTAAATTATAGTTAATTTTTGGATTTAAGAATAAAAAGGTTAAAGCCATCTTAAAAACTTACGATGTAGAAAATAATTTATGAGATACGAACCACAATATGCAAAAGGAGAAATTTTAGTTGCTTTTTCGAAGAGTATAGATAAGGACTTTGCAAGAAAATTCGGTGAGGTTTTAGGTTACGAGCTAAGTGATGATGAGTATAGACATGGATATAACATATTTATCTATAAAACGAGTCCTGGAAAAGAAAGGGAAGCGATAGAAAAGTTCAAATCTCATTCTGATTTTGTTATGTGGGCCGAACGTCGTGATATTAAACTAGAAAATCGATGGAATTTATTAGAAAGAGTTGAAAAAATGATAAATAATCTAATCGATAATGCCGAAATACCGGACAAAGAGTATGAAAGTAAAATAGAAGAATTATGTGAAATACTTAGAAAGAGTCTTTAGATGATTTCTAAAGCTTAAAAATTTACTCTGATAAAAGTTACTTATGGCAGAAAAAAAGTCCTATCTTCCAATGTCTACTGCAGGGTTAGTTAGATACTTTGAGGAAGAGAAAACACTTGTAAAGTTAAAACCGGAACATGTTGTAATAATTTCAATACTGTTTATGTTTCTAGTAATATTCATGAGGCTTGTATTCTAAAATTGGTATCCCAGATTTTCAAAGATTTTTTTCATAACAAGAGAATCCTTTTCTAGAAGCGGGGACTCACTTATGATTGTTATATTCAATTTCCTTTTGAGAATTTCTTTAGCAAGTTTTTCGAAATCTGGACCTGCTTGAGAGATTGGTAAATGTCGCCTCTCTCCCTTTAATCCATATTCAATACCAGAGAAGTGAGAGTGAATGTGTTTAAGCTTTAGGCTTGAAAGTTTATCGAATATTCCAGCATAATTTATTCTGCCACCACTCCTCGCATAAATATGAGCAAAATCTATAACTGGTATACATCCATTAATTTTTCTCGAAATATCAATTAACTCATCTATAGTCCCAAATTGTGAAACCTTTCCTGTTGTTTCCATTCCTAAGTAGACGTCATCCCAGCCATTCTTTTTCATTTTCTTGTACATTTCCTCACACGCTGATATTACAAACTCTTTACATTTATCTCTTGAACTATTTCCATAGTAGCCTGGATGAAAAACAACAACACAGGCATTCATGTAATGAGCTCTTTCAACTGATTGAAGAATTCTCGAGATAGATGCTTGAACCTTTTCCGGATTACATAGATTTATAAAATAAGGTGCATGGACAGAAAGTTTTATACCAAGTTTAGAAGAAAGCTTTTCCACACCCTTTGCTAAGTCTAAACTCATTCTAACACCATGAACGAATTCAATTTCCATAGCATTTAGACCTAAGTCCTTTACCATCTTAATGCCATCTAAGACATTTCCATTGCAAGCTAACGGTATTCCTGCTGGACCAAGAAAAATTTTCATAATTATGACTTATCGGGACTTCTTAAATCTATTTATAGCCTTCTAACACAAAGAGTTTTTCAAAAAATAGACTGGTATTTTTTACTATTTTTAAACTATATTTCTCGATCAGGTATTCAGGATTGTTAAAAGATGAAACTAATATAAAAAATTTTCCATTTGGTTGAAGATAATTTCTCACATTTCTAAGAAAGTTTTCAATAATCTCCCTTCCGTTTTTACCACCTGCCCAACTTTTTTCTATTTCTTTCTTTGCCTTGCCTGGAATATACGGTGGATTGAAAATAATAAGATCGTACGTATCTTTTACATTAGAAAATAAATCACTAATCCAAAATTTAACGTTCCTTATTCCATTAATCTTTGCATTTTGCTTAGCAAGATTAATAACTTCTGGATTTATATCTACTCCATGGACTTCTCTACAATTTCTTGCCAAATAAAGAGAAATGATTCCCGTTCCAATACCAATTTCCAGCGCTTTATTTGCCTTTAATCTTTTTACAACATCCAAAAGAAGATATGTATCTTCTCTTGGTTCATAAACATTTGGACTAGTTTTTATTTTCATTTTGTAGACCCATATTGTTATTTATACCCAGTGAATAATGTTAATTCCCAGCCTTTCAAGCAAGAAATTGTACAAAATTATTGTTAGAACTATTAAGAAGAGAAATATAACAAATTCATGTTTTCCTCTGTGCCTAAAGTACTTTGATCGATTTCTATGTCTTGCTACGTCTATTAATTCGTCACCAAAATAAATGGATAGATAAGTTCCGATTGCCGATAATACTGTGATTAACCAGTATGGAAATGGATGAACGATGATATAGTGAAATAGTTTTAATACTATTGTTTTTTGATATATTTCTGGATTGAACTTTAAGGTAAATATGTTGAGAATAACAGCAAACATCCAAACGCCGATTTCAGAATGGAACATTCTTATACCAGTAGTAAGTCTAATTGGAAAGTCAAAAAGAAAACCAGCGTCTGCTATTGGTGTACAAAATACGAAAAATGACCATGTAAGTATCGTTACCCAGAGTCCATTCTCAATTCCAAACTTTAACGAAACAAAGACAAAATATCCCACCACAATTAAAAGAATGAGTAAAAATTTTCTAAGTGCGTACCTCTTTGTTTCATGTTGTAAAAATTTACTCTTTTTTATAGAACCGATAATCTTCCCCATATATAGTTATTATTATGGATGATTTAAAAATCTCAAGAAATTTAAGCTATTTTTGATTAATTAGTTAAATGATGCGGGGGTGGCCGAGCGGTCAAAGGTGCCGGCTTGAGGGGCCGGTCCCTCAGTGGGTACGCGGGTTCGAATCCCGTCCCCCGCATACTCACAAGCCTTTAATACTAAATTCTTCCAATTCTTGGACTTTCTAAATTATTTAAATATTCTGGGCATAATGATTTTCTATGGTATCTAGATATGGAAAGACTCCACGAGAAAGATGGAAAAAGGCAAAGGCTTCGAGCAGCAAGCGATATAGATGTCCGGTTTGCTCTCGTGTAGCCGTTGTAAGGGTAGCTGCTGGTATATGGCAATGTAAAAAATGTGGAACTAAATTTTCATCTCATGCTTATGAGTTTAAGGTGAAATAAAATGGTTGTATACGTCTGTGTTAATTGTGGAAAGGAATTTGAACTTCAAGACAAGGTTCAGTGCCCATTTTGTGGTTCAAGAATTGTAAGAAAAAAGGAAAGAGAAGGAACTAAGGAATTTATTGCGAGGTAGGATATATGATGGATAATAAAAAGGAGATAGAAGAATTACTTGTTAGATTTCAATTTGAGAATCAACAATTAGAGACAATTATACTCCAGAAACAAAAGCTCAGCTTAGAAAAAACTGAAATCGAAGAGGCCTTGAAGCAAATTGAAAGCAAGAAGGAAGCATACAAAATCGTCGGTCCATTAATAGTCAAAAAGAGCTCTAGTGAACTAAAGAAAGAACTTGGGGAGAAAAAAGAAGAACTTGATGTAAGAATAAAATCTTTAGAAAAGAATGAAAAAACCTTTAAGGAAATGATTAAAAAGGATAAAGAAAAACTAGAAAAATTAGTACCATCTCTAAAGCTGGGTGATTAAATGGTAAAAAAATCCCATGGTCCAAGAGAAAAATCTAGAAAGAAGCTTAAACTAGATAGAAAGGATGTTCTCACTCCGAATAAGTTTCTACAGAAGTTTAAAGTAGGAGATATGGTTCATATAGATTTATTTTCACAAACTTCCATACCTCATCATAAGTTTCAAGGAAAGACAGGAAAGATACTCGGTATTAGAGGAAAGTCCTATATAATCGAGGTAACTGATTTAAAGGCGAAAAAGAAAATAATAGTAAGGCCTGAACATCTAAAATTAATGAAAAGGTGAATTTTATGAAAGTTTTGGAGGAAGAAGCAATCCCTATGATTGAGGCGAAAAAGATACTCCTGGAAAGGGCTAAGGTAAAAAAGGATCTTAAATATGAACAAAAGATCCTTCATGACTACTTTACAAAGGTTCCAATGTTGCCTGCGTCAAAGGCAGAAAAACTTAGAGAAGAATTGGAAGGTTTAGGGTTTTTAAACCACAAGCAGATTGTACTTACTATAAACATCCTCCCTACAATTCTTGATGAAGTAATGCTCCTTCTTGGAAAGGAAATAAAGAAACCTGAAGCAGAAAAAATAATCGAGATTGTGAATAAGTACACGAAGTAACAGCTTTTTATTACTTACTTTGAATATAACTAATATCAGGTGATAGTTATGAGAGAGGAATATGCAATTATATTAGATTTTTTACCAAATGGATATCCTGGATCTAGACACTCGATACCCATAGCTCAAGTTATCGGAACAAGTTACTTTTCATTACTAGAGCTCATAGCTAAGGATGGTATTCAATTACATCAAGAGGAAAGGGTATATATAGGAGAAGGTAAAAGAGATAAAATCAGATCAATCAGACGGAGGTTAACACTATCTCAATTAACGAACGTTGCACATACGGTTCTTGAAGAAATTTTGGATAATTTAATAAGGGAGAATGAACAAAGATTTGTAGAATTTTTCAATAAGGCCGGCACGGTTACTCCAAGGCTTCATCAATTAGAACTCTTACCAGGCATAGGAAAGAAATCAGTAGAAAAGATACTAGAACATCGACCGTTTTTATCCTTTGAAGAAGTCAAAAACAAGGCTGAATTACCGGATCCTGTTAAAGTGATTAGGGAACGCATATTAAGAGAGCTTGAAGGAAAAGAAAAATATTATATTTTCGTAGCTCCTCCAGCAAGAAGAAGATTCTAGATGATTCTCATCACATATGGTCCAATTATATTGAAAACTAAAATGAAGAGAAATAGAATAGATACAAAATTCACAATTTTCCCGTCATCCTTTACATATTTTTTCAATATAGCTTCTAACATTAATCCGCCATCAAGCGGTTTCATCGGAAGCAGATTTACCATGGCTATAAAGATGCTGAATAGAAATCCCCATTTCAATACCAAATTTATTCCGTCTATGATCGGTTTGAATATAACGAACTCTGATTTTATTTTATAAGCTGTAGAAAATGGACCAGCAATTCCAATAAATGAACCTGTAAGATTCTTATTAGCTACCGTAGTCAAATTGAATGTTCCGGTACTTGTTTTTATCGTTATAGTTGTATTCGGTGATATATTTGACAGAACAGATCGCATAGTCTGGACGCTAGTTATTTTAACCCCATTGATTTCTTCAATTATACCACTTAAATTGACTTGAGCAGCTGGATACCCTTTCAAATTCCCTTGATAACCTAATCCTAAAGGACTGTAAAAATATGGGTGAAATGCCGAAACAATGAGAAGTATCATACCTGCAACAAGAAGATTTGCGAATGAACCTGCTGCATATATTCTTAGCTGGGTCATCAACTTAGATGTTTTTAGCTTTTTTTCGTCTGGTTCAACGAAAGCTCCCGGAATAAAGAGAAATAGAATAAGACCGAGAGATTTTATTTTAATCTTATTTGCTGCTGAAATGAACCCATGAAAGAATTCATGTGGAATTATAAGTAACGGTATTATAATGATCCAAAGTTGAAACGGGAACCAAAGAATTCCATACTGGAGATGAGCACCAGAGACAGGGGCAGGGAGAATTAGGGCGGCTCCCTGACCACCAGTACCAATAGAAATAAGATATGCATTCTTAATTAAAAGAAATGACGTTATAATTGAAACTATAACACCAATAACGACTGCTATTGTTCCAATAAAATTCCAGAATTTAGCGTACTTCTTCCCCACTCTCTCTATAAATCGCTTTGCTTCAAGGGTTCGAAAAATAAAAATAGGACCTTCAACTTTTATTCTTTTTCTATAAATTGTGATAAGAATACCTAAAGCGACTAAAAATGATAGGAAAAAAACTGTATTAAAGTCAATCATAAGTATCACTAGTTAGAGTTTATTTGGGGGAATATCAATTTAAAATTACTCTTCAGAAGGCTTCACATCCTTTACAAAGTCGTCTGAAAGCTTCCTTCCAGTTTTTCTCTCCCATTCGTCAATAGAAATTCCATATCTCTTCTGTACTGCATCTCTGTAGATCTCAGGAAAGACATTAAAGGCACAGAACGGAACGATCCTTCCATCCGGCATTCCATAATGAATAACACAACGCTTTACCCTCTCAACGTCGTAATTATATTTATCCATAAAGTGCATAAGACCTACGAATAATGTTCTTCTATGGAACTCACCTAATGCATCGTAGTTTCCCCTATTTTTTGCTATATTTATCAACATTTTCGTAAAGTCAAATCCCTTAGGCTGTTTATCCTTATTTACAAACTGATCAACTTTCTTCAGAGCACTGATAATTTTTCTTGATTTGAAGAGCTTTGTATATCTTACTTCGTCAGCTAACTTATCTATATATTCAAGAAGTCCATCTACGTCCACAAATCTCATTATCGGAACCATCTTTCCATCATCACCTAGGAATATGTAACTTGCCATACCACATGCAAAGTGTGAGGTCAATTCATATTGAGGTTTTCCTGTTAAAGCTTCTATAAGATGAGTAATAGGAACGACACTGGGTATAGGTCTCCAATCATCTTTAGTGACCTCACCGTTTGTTTGTCTTTCTATTCTTTCAATACAATCTGGAATCGTAATTCTAAATTTCTCAATATCCTTCTTAGGCATCGAACCTACTAGAGAAACAGGCTGATAGACCACACCCCTTACTATGTCAATATTTTGTGCAGCAAATTTCAAGATATCACCAAGTTCACAATCATTAACACCTTTTATAACAGTAGGGACTAACACAATTCCTGGTCCACCGTTTCTACAATTCTCTAATATCTTAGGAACAAACTCATGATTTTTTGGATTAGTTCTCTTAGTTACTCCGTCAAAGCTCATGTAAATGGTAGAAGATCCTGCTTCCCTAATCTTTTTACATAGTTCAGGGTCTTGAGCAAGTTTCACACCATTTGTATTTACCTGTACGTGATCGTATCCAAGTTCTTTAGCGAGTCTTATAATATCCAAGAGATCATCTCTAAGTGTAGGTTCTCCTCCTGTAAGTTGAACGGCATTGCATCTCACAGGCTTTTCACTTTTTGCATTTATTAGCATCTCTTTTATCTGTTCTAATGTTGGTTCGTAGATGTATCCGGCTCTTTCAGCATAGAAGAAGCAATACCAACATCTTAAGTTACATCGATTCGTGACTACAATATTTAAAAGAGCAGTATGACTTTTATGAATCGGACATAGACCACACGAGAAGGGACAATATTCACTCTGTGTATTAGGATTTAGAATACCCTTTCCATCATGAGCCCACTTTCGTGCTTTAACATACATTTCATAGGAGCCCCAGTATAGGTCTTCAAAGTGACCATGTTCGGGACAATCTTTTTCTATCCAGACCTTTCCATCCCTCTCAAAAATAGTCGCCTCTATTACCTTATTACAAACAGGGCAGACAGACTGAGTCTTTTCAATTATGAATTTCCTTTCATTTTCTTCTGTCATATAGATCAACATTATTTTACAAGTTTTAAAAAGCTTTAAAACTTTATTTTATAAGTAATGTAACGAAAAATATAAATATTTGTGCCTGGTGTCTAGAAATGACTGATAAAAAATCAGAATTGGAACATAAATTATATTCACTGTTTTCGAACATAACATCAACAATAGGCTATTCCGATGTTCATGGAAAGATAATCGCGGTTCTTTTGGTAGAAGGAAAACCAATTTCCCTTCAAGAGCTAGCCAAAAAAACGAAATATTCATTGGCCTCAATTTCCCTAGCGATTGATCTTCTAGAGTTTTTTGGTGTCGTTAAAAAAATCAAGAAAAGTGGAGATCGAAAAGTATATGTACGATTGGAGGGAGACCTTCTAAATGCATTGAGAGATGCAATATTAATAAAAGTTAAGAAGGTAGTAGAGGAAACGTTGAGTGAATTCGATAAGTACAGGAAAACGAACGATCCTAAATTAAAAAGTGCGCTAAGAAACATTGAGAGAGAGGTAAGGCGACTGGAAAAATACATAAACAAACTTGCAGAAGTTGAGATACCAAAGTAACTTTATATACCGGTTAGATAAATAATTATAAAGGTGAAAAAAATCATGAGTGAAACTTACATTCATATTTTTGAGAAACCGAAAAAGTTGAAAAATCCAATACTCATAGAGGGACTTCCAGGAATCGGAAATGTTGGTAGAGCTGCTGCTGGTTACTTAGTTAATAAAATGAAAGCTAAAAAAATTGCAGAAATGTATTCACCGCACTTTCTACCATTAATTGTTGTTAATGAAAAAAGTATGGCACATTTATTAAAGTCAGAGTTTTTCTTAATCAAAGGAAAAACGAATGACTTCATTGTTCTTATCGGAGACTTTCAGTCAACCACGTCGGATGGATATTACGAAATCTCTGGAAAAATACTTGATTTTGCCATCCAATTAGGCGTGAAGCAAATTGTAACTCTCGGTGGGATGGCAACTGGAAAAATAGAAAAAGAGCCTAAAATATATGGAGTAGTAAATGACGAAAAACTAATTAAGAAACTAAAAAAATACGGAATAAACTTCAAACCACACGTACCTGAAACTATTGTTGGGATTTCCGGAATACTTGTAGGTCTTGCTAAGATAAAAGGCATACCTGCATTTTCTTTGATGGCAGAGACGCCTGGATTTCCATTCATGCTCGCAGATCCAATAGCTGCAGATTCTATGTTGAGAATTCTCATAGATATGTTTGGGTTTGATGTTGATCTAACCGACCTTGAAAAGGAGGTAAAAGAACTTGAAGAAAAAATAAAGAAAGCTGAGGAAATTCACAAACAGATGCTCCAGAAGATTAGTGAAGAGAGAAAAGACCTAGAATATATTGGCTAAGATAGGTTATCATAGATAAATTTTATTCTTTGAATTGCTGTAATTATTGAAAGAATAAATATTATCCAAATTCCGTAGTACATTATAATTTTAAGATATGGTGTAAGGATAGAAAAAAGGGAAAGAATAAACAACCTATCAGCCCTTCCTAAAATTCCTCCATAATATCTTTTATCTAAGAGTGCTTGAGCTTGGGTTCCTAGATAAGAAACAAAGAGTATAGATATAAGAGCCAAAAATCCCAAATACTGAGGTACATAGCCACTCATTGAGATACCGCCAAAAATAAATATATCGGAAACTCTATCAAGCGTGTGATCTATGAAATCCCCAATCTTAGTTTGCTTTTTTTCTCTTTTTGCAATTTCCCCATCAAGTATGTCAAAAAACCCATTCAACAGTACAAAAATTCCACCAAAAATAAAACGACCATAAAAGAAGAAGATTCCCGAAATTATTGCAGAAATCAGTGCCAAAATACTAATTAAGCTTGGATTCACTCTTCCTACAAATTTATCTAGTAAAATATGCCTAAACTTTGGATATTTCCTATCTAATTGATGAAACATAATAATTCTTCTATTAGGAACTAAAAATAGTTTCTCATTTCCTCCTCTTCATCTTCCCATAAACCAAGGATTTTTGTATCCATAAAGTTTGGTTTGTTTACATCTATTGAATCGAGTTCCTTTAAATATTTTGAATATTTCCCATTTACTAGTTCAATCACTTCATCAGCTAAATACCCAGTTGATGTTTCTCTTATCTTTTTTGCACCAGCGTCTTCTAATAACTTCTTAAATTCACAGCCTCCGCGTCTACAAACCTTATCTAGTCCAGCAGCCCCCTTTACAGGCTTATCAATCCTCTTGTACTCTATAACTCTGGGTATAGGATATAAGAGTGCACTACATAGTAAATAACCTTTTTCTGGAACCTTAAACTTGCCTTCATCCATCCCCCTTAAAATTTCTCTATCTTTATCGTTATAAAAGATAGCACCTCTGCATACTATAGAGCTGGGAGTTATTACCGGTTTAATTTTATCTCTATTACTTCTTTTCACCTTTTTAGTCGTAAATTTTAATATCCAGTCTATATCTCCGTCTACCCAAATGCTTGTATTAGTTCTTCCTAAAACTTGAAGAAATTGGTAGACAGAAGTAAATCCATATTTCATATCTCTCGTAACTATATCATTCTCATATTTCTTCCACCATTTCGCAATAAGATAGCCATAGATATCGTCCTGAGGCATCTTCATAGAAAGCTCGTGAATTTTTTTATCATATTGATCCATGTCATCACAATAGAGACTATAAAATTAAATTTTTTATATTTTTGGGGATTGTCATACATATGGAAAAGATTAAAATAGGAAATAGGAAACCGAAAAAGTATTTTATAACATCTGGGCACGGCGAAAGTGATATTCAGATCCATGCCGGTTCTTTTGATCTTGCATTAAGAAATGCTGGAATAGAAAATTATAATTTTCTTTTTTACTCATCTATAATACCGCCAGATGCGGTTGAAATAGACAAAAAAGGTGTGGAGCATGGCGCTGTTGTTGAAACAATAGCTGCAGTTTCTAACACACAAAATAACAAAAGAGTTACTTCTGGGTTAGTGATTGGATGGGTAAATAATATAGAGACTCAGAAAAGAGTTCTAGGACTGGTAGCCGAGTACGGGGGTCATGGTTCTTATGGTGAAGCTAAAGATATTCTAAATAGTAGCTTAGACGAGATGTTCGAATCTAGATTTGATAAAGATAAATATGAAATTGCAAAAAGAGAGATGTACATGGAGAGCTTTGTGCCTAAAAAGAGATATGCAACGTCTTTAGTGGCAATATGCTTTGTAGAGTACGAAGTTCCGATTCTAGAAAGCTTAAAATGAGTTATTACAAATTAATTTTATGTATAAGCAGGTATTGGTTGTTCGAGACGATTTAAAACTTTCTACTGGAAAGCTGATTGCTCAATGCTGTCATGGATCAATAATTGGATATAAAAACGCATCTTGGATGAAGAGAAAAAGATGGGAACTAGAAGGGGAAAAGAAGATTGTTCTTAGGGCGAAGAATTTAGAAGAATTAAAAAAACTCAAGGTAAAGGCAGATAAATTAAAATTAAAGGCATACCTTGTTAGAGATGCCGGAAAGACAGAGGTACCATCAGGAACAATAACTTGCTTAGTAATAGGACCCGATAAAGAAGAAAAGATAGATAAGGTCACGAGCTCATTACCATTGTTAAAATAATTTTTTAAATAAGGGGCTACAAAGGATAATTGTGGTATAAATGGTATATGGTCAGATCGCAAACACGATACTTGAGACAATACTAAGAATACCTCCAGAAATGATTACAGGAAATTTCCTAAAGGATATAACAAATTTGGTAATTCTACCCGCTATCGTCCTTATAATATTTCTAGATTTTGTTGTCAAAATATTTATTCGAGGACATAATAAACTGAAGGAAGTGATGATCATAGCGCTTTTCTTAGTAATAGTTGCAAACGGGTGGTATGGCTCCTTCGCGGCGTTTACATCGAGCTATATAGTATTATTCTTAATATTTGCAGGTGTTTTATTCTTCGTAAGCAGGTTCATTTCTAGAGATTCAATGAAAAAACTCGGTGGGAAGAGCTTCTTAGGGAAATATGGAGTTATCAGAGACTTGAATATCGAAAGGGATGCAGTCCTCCAATCTATAAATGAAATCGATAGAGAGCTTGCTGTATTGAATCAAAAAATAGCTAGCCGAACTGCAACAGAAGACGAAAAGCAAAGAGTGAAAACACTCACGGCGGAAAGAGGTAAATTAATTCAAAGAAAAATTGAATTAGAGGCTGAAATTCACAAGATGAGAAGAATCATATAGTTCTGACATATATCTTTCACTACCGAAAAGTATTTAAATACTTGTGGATAATAGTTATTTAGTTTTAACTACTTGGTGGTGAATGATGGAAAAAAAACAAAATGTTGGATATGAAATGAATAATCAAGATGCAATATCCGAAGCCCTTGGAAATACACCTGTATCAATCTTGGATATTTTGATGGAAACGTTTCCTATAGACACCTATATTGATGGAAAGTATGATGCTAAGAAAAATTTTTACGAGGATTATAAAGATACGATAAATGAGGCTTACGAAAAAATAAAAGAATCTATGGAGGAAAGGCAAAAGGTTTATGAGCCTAGTATACCGGATGTTGAAGAGCCTGAAAATCCTCCAAAGCAACCAACAGAACCAGGAGAGCCAAGCCCAGAAACACCTATTGAACCTATAGTACCACCATATCAGCCACCACAACCAATTATAATTCCTGCTGGTGGATACGACCCAGAAGCTATAAGAGAAATAATAGCTGGATATTCATACCCACTTATGGCTGCTTTGGAGACAGTTGGCCTAAGTATTGATAAATATGAAAAAATGATGAAGTCTCTGGAAAGGCTTATGAAATATAATCAGAGGACTCTAAAGGAGATTATCAACCCTAAAGAGAAGAATTCAAAGAAAAAGAATGAGAAGAATGAAGTACCTATGTATGTTTAATGCTCTTAGGTGGTGAAAATGTTTCGTTGGCTAAATTGGAGAAAAAACGAAATAGAAGAGAAGGATTATAGCGATTTAGAAGAAAGAATAGAAAATTTGGAAAAAGGATATGAACAATTGGGAAATATGTACAAAGGATTAGAAAAAAGTATAGAAAATATAAACAATGTTTTAGTTGAATTCGGTAAGAATCAAAAAGAAATACTCCAATATATCCAAAATAATCAAAGCCCAAAGAAAACTCCTAAAGAAACGACAAAAAGCAAGAGAAGTACTGGCTCACGCAAAACTAGAACTTCAACACAAAGTATGGACTCTGGATTTTACCCTGCATACGGCGTTGATCCGTACTCTCATATGGGAGCCATTTTGACTATAGGTAAGGCGTACGAAGATAAAGGGAGGAGTGGAGAGGAGCCAATGGGCTACTACAGAACTATGGCAGATCTCGGAGCCTACCTTGCTATGGTGTTGAACGGAGTAAAGAATTCAAATGCCATTGTAGATATAGCAAAAATAGGATATCCGATGTTTCCTGTACCAGAGGTACGAGAAATGAAATCTAAAAAGAAGAAAAAATAAACATTTTTTTACTTTTTCTTTTTAACTTCTTCATAAAGATTAAAAGAATAAATGTAAGAATATACTTATGTTCAAATTCCTCAAAGAAAAACTCAAAGGTTTGCTAAAGAAAAGTAAGGAAGAAATAGAGGAAAAAGTCGAGGAGAAGACGAAGGAAACAGAACTAAAAGAGGTCCCGACTGAAGAGTTAAAGGAAGAGAAAACCATTGAAGAAGCTAAAACAGAAGAAATCCAAAAGAAGGAAGAATTAAAATTGGAAAAGTCGGAAGAGGAACTTAGTAAAGAACGAGAGAAAAAAGTTGAAGCAAAACCAAAAATTATAACAAAAGAGCCAAGAAAAGTGAAAAAAGTTAGTGAAGAACAAAAAACCGGAGAACCGAAAAAGATTGGCTTGTTAGAAAAAATTACAAAAAAAGAGCTGAAAGAAAAAGATATCGAGAAATTTCTTAACGATCTAAAATTCACATTACTTAAATGTGATGTTGCGTTCGATGTTACTGAAAAGATTTGTAATGATGTAAAGAATGCGTTGATAGGAAAGGTCATTAAGCGTGGTGAAATTGAAAAAGTTGTTATGGAAACTCTGGAAAAATCTATTATCGATATTTTCGACGTACCAAAAATTGATATTGAAAATATCATAAACAAAGCAAATAACGAAGGAAAAGTACCAATAATAATATTTCTTGGATTCAATGGAACTGGAAAAACAACAACCTTAGCAAAGGTTGCTTACTGGTTAAAAAGGAGAGGCTACACTCCTATTTTGGCTGCTGGAGATACATTTAGGGCCGCAAGCATAGAGCAGCTTGAGATTCATGGAAAGAATCTTGGATGTGAAGTCATAAAACATACGTATGGAGCTGATTCAGCTGCTGTGATTTACGATGCACGAGAACATGCAAAAAAAGTTCCAAATTCAGTAGTCCTAGCGGATACAGCAGGTAGGAGTCACGCAAATGCAAATTTGATGGATGAGCTTAAGAAAGTATGTAGAGTTAATCAACCCGATCTAAAGATTCTGGTTCTAGATTCACTTACTGGAAACGATGTAGTAGAGCAAGCTAAAAAATTTGATGAGACAGTGGGAATAGATACAATAATTCTTACAAAAGCAGATGTATACGAAAAGGGAGGAGCTGCTATCTCTGCTGTGTTCGCAATTCGAAAGCCCATTCTCTTTCTAGGAACAGGGCAAGGTTACGAAGATCTGGAAAAGTTCGATGCTAAAAAGGTTATTAGGGAGATATTTGGTGAATAAATTTTTAGAATGTATTTGATATATCAGCTAAACTATTCCAAATCTTTCACATATCTTGTTCCCATGTCAAACGGATTAGGGTATGTCTTCTTCTCGTAACCGAGTTCTAATACGACCTTTTCCAAGCGTTTTCTTTCGTCATCGGGATCGTAAGGCCCTACTGGAACCTTACCTTTTACTGGATCAATAATCCAGTGTTGTTGTGGTGGGTTTATGACAAAAACATCTATATTATTATATAATGTAGCGCTTTCCACTTCTTCAATCAATTTTTTCATTTCTACTGATTTTATATCAGAAGGGAATTCATAAATAACAATTCTCCCAACATTTTTTAACGTAAAATCACCATATAATCTGCGCATTAGACTTTCTTTCAAATGACTTTCTGGAAGTACAGGAATTCCAATAGCAGAAAATAAGCCATCACCATACGTCTCATTCACCACTACAAAATCGTAGATTTCCCCTTTACCTTCTGGAAACGGCTTCATAATAGGTATATTCGAAACTATCATAATAACTAATAAATAATAACATTTTAAAGCTCTAACATTAGAAAAGGAGAAACAAAAAAAGACTTTACACTTCATCAAATGGCTCACAAACAATGCAAACCCAAGAGTCACCGATCTTTATTAATGGTGTTCCACAAACTTCACATCTAGGAATGTCATATTCCATGATATATACCCTGCAATACACATATTTAAATGTTTACTTTACCCTAAATCTTAAAAACGCGCCAATTCCTCCAATGCCAAGAAATCGTTTACCTGCGTCGTGTTTAGTTGAAATAATTTTTACTTTAGCACCAAACTTTTCGGCACTTTCTAATAAACTTTGATTGTCATGAACTAGCTTGTCAGAAATAAGAAGCGTATCAACCGCTCTCATACTAACAGCCTCCTCGACTTCCTTTATTCCATAAACAACCATTTCGTTCTTAGAGAGAGCTTCAAAAAATCTTTCAACAATCCTCGTTTCCTTAACCATTATAGAATTTTCAACAACTCTTTCTATGATTCCTCTCTTGAAAACTTCATTTATACCGGGCTCACCAACATGAGAAACAGAATCTAAAATTATCTTATCTAAAAGTTTCTTATCTTTCTCCCTTATCATTTTCACCAATTCATCTTTAGTAAAACCTGGACCAACAATAATAAGTTTCTCAAAATTCGAATCTCCAATGAACTTCAAAACTTTCCCTAAATATACTTTCCGTCGCTCCTCTGTATCTTCAGACTTTCTACCACTCACTCCCTTTATAGATCCTTGAAGTTTTAGAGAACCATCAAATAAGGCTATATCACACTCTTCATCATCAAGAACAAGTATGAGAACCTTTGGAACTCTCACTTTCAACTCTCTAAGTTTATCAATTTCATAATTCCTCCAGTCGTGCCAAATTTTAACCTCAGTACCAGGTAAAATTTCAAATGTATGATATGAAAATTCAACGTCTTCTGGTCCCTCTATTATTTTTCCTTTAACTCTAAGTTCACGACCGTCATTACTGAGTTTTGCTCCTTCGACTTTGATTTTGACTATGATTGATCTTCTTTCTGCTTTGATCTTTTCATCACCTCTTCTAATTACTATACTTCTTGATGTCTTACCTTCGATTTCATCACCTGCTTTCAGAATCTTTTCAAGAACGTATAGATCTTCCTCCGTCTCAACTTTTATCTTCATCAGTTTCTTTTTCTTATTATAAGTGAGTATCTTCATAAAAAGAATTTATCATACTGAAAGTTTAAAGAAATTAAATGTTTATAGAAACGTCATTAATCCAGAAGGTTCCGCTGTCAACAGATTTTATCAAAAGTTTGTTATACTCTTCTGTACACTGTGTACTATTGAAATAAAGCACATGCATTCCTGGAGTAGTAAGCTCATAACCAACTGTATGGAGATTTCCATCAGAATCCTCTATTTCTACTGCCATCCCACCATCATTAATTACGGATGTGACATTAAATTCGATTGTCCCATGAGTTGTATTAAGTTTCTCAAAATCATCTGATGAAACAAAAAATGTCTTTTCAAATTGATTTTCTCTCTCTGTAGTATAATATATGATAAGTCTAACATCTCCTTGAATTAAGCTATTTCCTTCTGAATATAATTGAATCTCATTTTCCCCTGGCAGGAGCATGCTTTCATTGAAGGATATAACTTGATAGGTTTTAGTCTCGTTACGAAATATATTTTTACCATTCAAATCAATGTTCAGTGTACCTTTATGCTCCGAAAGATCTAAAACTAATCTTCCTGTTTTACCCTCTAAATTATGATACTCATCAGGATACAATGTAAACTTGATGGTATTAGGAACTGAGTAGTGGGTTAGGTAGACAAACTTCACACCACTTAAATCATAGACCGTTGGTGCCCATATCTTCCAAGATGAGGAACCTGCCTCTATCTCTAGTTTATTTGATTTTTCTATCATTCCTTTGTCGATCATAATCTTATACACACCAGGAGCGAATCTTGATTTATTCAAGACAAGATCATTAAACTTTATAATAAGAGGTCCATATCCGTTTGTATCATCAACCTTGAATTGAACGTAACCACCCAATAAATTCTCCTTATCTATATCTACATTCATTTCAATCTTACTTGAGCCAAACAATACCCCATTATAAATCTTTTTCTGTTCAATTCCAGTCACGTGCTCGTATGAACCATAACTTACATTTATTTTACCAAGATCAAACGATCTCCATACATCGACCTTCTGAGGCCCGACCAGCTTCCCTTCCTTATTCACTGTGATAATCGGTAAGGTTGTAGTTGTTTCTGTATGGTTTTCTTGAGAAGTATTTATTGTAGTAATTTCAAAATGAGACCAAGGACCGAGAAATACAAATGCTAGAACTATGAATATCAATCCTATAACAAGAAACATAGTAAACTCGTCCATAATATTTCTAAGCGTCATGAATTTAAAAAGTTTGTTTAAAGAAAAAGTATTTTTATTTATTCTCTCATTAATATTAAGTGCTGGGGTGGCCGAGCGGTTAAGGCGCGGGCTTGCTAAGCCCGTTGGCGTATGCCTGCCTGGGTTCGAATCCCAGCCCCAGCGCTTTAGAAGATTTTATTCACAAACGCCACAATCATAAGGACAGGAAGTACAATTTTCGACTTCTGGTACACAAAACCCATCACCACACACAGCAGCTGAAGCAATATCTCCGGTATCCTTAGGAGTAGAACCCTCTATAAATCCTCCTGTTATTGGTGGTAAAGTCTCTTGTGTTTTACTCTGTGTTGATCTAAAGAAGAAGATACCTATAAGAGCAATGAGAATGACAATACCAATAATAGTAGAAGTGAGTCGCCAATCAAACTTGTGATACATAAAAGAATTATTTCACTTCTTATTTAAATTATTTTGGCATAACACGTATGATCTTATTTATAATTTCCTCTGTAGGAAGAAACGATGTATCTATTGTGAAATCTGCATAAGTATCTAAAATATTTAATTTGATTCCATAAAATTTTCTAAAAAATTCCGATTCATACCTCTCCTTCTTCGCAAGTATCGTTCTAGCTTCCTCAATACCAAATCCATCACGTTTTGCTATCCGTTCAACTCTTATAGATTCTTCTGCTGTTAGCCAAATCTTAAATGAAGGCACGCGCCTTAAGACGTATATTGCTATTTCTCCGTCTATGACGACATTACCTCTTTTTGCTACCTGAATTTGAGAATTTTCTATTTTAAGTTGGGTCGCTTTAGTAATCTTATACTCCCTCCATATTTTGATTATTCTTTCAAGCTCTTTATCCCTTGGATATATATCCCTAAAAAGATCAGTAACTGAAAAGTAATCTATTCCTAATTTCTTTGCTAATTTTCTTGCAATAGTTGTCTTTCCCGTTCCGGATAACCCAGATATGACAATGGTAGACATAATTAATTAAAATTATGAATATAATTTATATAACATCTCGGTGGTTTGATGAAAAACTACTTAGTATTTCTAGGTACTGGGGGAGGCCGTAGCGTTCTATATGCTCAAGTTAGAGCTACAGGCGGAATTTATGTCTCCTTAGATGATTTGAGGTTCATAATTGATCCGGGGCCAGGATCCTTGGTTTGGTTCAGAAAATTAAAACTACCAGAACCCCATGGTATATTACTATCTCATCTGCATATAGATCATTCAAACGATGTAAATGTATATTTAGATGGCATAAAGGATCCATTTTTAGTTGCAGAAAGGCATTGTGTCGAACAAAGCGAAGATCGATATCCAGTAGTATCAAAATATCATCTAAAAAAGGTAAAGAGTCTTATGATCGTTGACCCTGGAAGTAAGGTGGAACTTCCCAATGGAATTAAAGTCGAAACAACAAAGGCAGATCATTACGTTCCGACCGTTGGTTTCAAAATTTCTGGCTCAAGAATAATTGGCTATACATCGGATGGTCCATATTTTGAAGGTCAAGAAAAACCATTCGAAGGAAGTGATATAATGATAATGAACGTATTGGCTCCTCATGGAGAAAAGCCTTTGCCGAAAAAGCACATGACGTTAGACGGAGCAATATCATTTATCAACAATTTAAATGACAAACCTAAACTTGTGATTTTATCCCACTTTTCATTTTGGATACTACGAGCTGATGTCTACAAACAAGCAAAAATAATGGAAAGGGAAACCGGGGTAAAAACTATACCAGCTGATGATTTTATGAAGATAGATATAGACTCGTTAGAAAAGCTTAAGCATGATTTAAAGGACTTTATATAAAGGTGTAGTTATGCTTAGTAGAGTAAAAAGGACTATAGAAAATTCTGTTGAACCCATTACCAGAATTATCTATAAGCTACATATAAAACCAAACCATCTTACAATACTAGCATGTGTCTTAAGTATTATAACTGGATATTTAATTGCATCTGGAAAGATAGTTTGTGGAGTAATTCTCCTTTCCATTACAGGACTATTAGATATGCTAGATGGAGCCTTGGCGAAGAATCATGGAATGACTACTCGATTCGGCGAATTTCTAGATTCCGTATGTGATCGGTTCACAGACGGTGCCATTCTTATAGGTATCGGCATATTATCAGGAGAGTGGATTTTAGCCTCAATAGCTATCGTAATAGGTGCATTAGTAAGTTATACGAAGGCAAAGGGAGAAAAAATTTTAGGTGTCGATTATTCTGTCGGTATAATGGAACGTAGTGAAAGGCTTATAGTTATCTTAATAGGTCTTTTATTCAATTATATTCGAGAAGCCCTTATAATAGTAATCGTATTTTCCTTTATAACGATAATCCAAAGAATTCTATATGTAAAAAAGAGGATCTAAATTTTTTTCTTCAAACTAATTATGTTAGTTCTTCCACGTCTTTCAACGGTAATAAGCCCTCTTTGTTCTAGGCTCTTTACTATTCTAGAAACCTTTGCCTTAGAATATCCAACTTCTTTTACGATTTTCTTCTGATTTATGTTTTTCCTATCTCTTAAAATGATTTTCATAACTTCTCTCTCTGGTTTATCTAAAATTGGAAGAACTTTCTCAACGCTACTTCTCCTATATATGTAAAAACCAAGACCTGTTACAACGACGACTAAAACTCCAATTATAAATATTAGATTTGAGACAAAGGGAAACGCCATGAATGGCTTTTCATAGATTACGCTCACATCTATAGATTTCCCAAGCTCTGGATTTTCAAATAACCACTTTACAAATATCTGTCTACCATCCGTTCCTTCGGTTCCATCCGATGGAGTAAATGGTTCTAATCCAAGATGAGAAATCTCGTTTTTATCCGCAATAACAGCACCGATAGGTAGTTTAACTGTTAAATCAAACTTCTTAACTATGTTAGGTGTTGGGAATGAATATGAAAAGATATACATATTATTTCTCCTTTCAACCAGTCCATATATCTTGAACTTATACTCAATTTCAGAAGAATTAACATTATTACAAATTATTGAAGTCCCCAATGACTGTGTGTTTATAGAACAATCCAGTTTCTTATCGTTAGCATATACAGAAACGAAACTCACATCTGCCAATACAAAAATGTTTGACATTTCGACAGGATTCGGATAAACTAATTTAACGTACCAGTCGGATGAACCATCATCATTAATAGATATTCTAACCTCTTTCTCTGAAATTGTGACTGCACTGACTATTATTGTATTGAGCAGTAAAAATGTTAAGATTAAAAAAATCTTCTTCATAATATTTAGATTTCACCCAAAGCTTATAAAATAGTTCCATCCAATTAAGAAAACATTTAATATTTTATAAACTCTTTATTTTTATGAAGAAAGATGTCTTCTCAGAGCTGAAAGATCAGGAGCGTGAGTTATACGATGGAAATGACTATTTTATAGCTCCATACCCAATAGACTTCAGGATTTTCGACTCATTACAAAAGATGGGAGACTTAAAGGTAGTTGTAAGAAGAATGGGCAAAAATCAACATTATGACGTACTATATGTGTTCTCAAGAATGTCAGAAACAGTACCCATAGGTTACATAGAGATTGAAAAGAATAAGCTAGGAAAATTTCATCCGCTTGTAAGTACAGATAGACCTAAGAATGACCTAGAGAGGATAGGAAAAATTATGAAATATGATTCAAAGAAGGACGAAAAAGATTGGTTAAAATCTGAAAACTTGGAAGAACACAAACAACTTACATACGAGGATCTGGAAAATATTGAAATAGAACCATACAAGTTTTTAGAATCTTGGAAAAATAAGAAATTGAAAGTAGATTGCGAAGATGGATATCCAAAGAAAGCAACAATAAACTACGTATTCGACTTCAACCTAGATACACAGGACGGAAAAGTCATACTCACACCAATAATAAAAGGACCTAAGGGGTTAGAAGAATCAGTTGCAGAAGCCATCGTAAACGCATTCGCGAATCAAAAATAAATTTTTGGTTTATTTATTTCTCTTGTTAATATCTCATGAATCTCTCTTGAATTAGATTTTAACGTCTTAATAAACGAATCATCGTACAAAACATTTGAAATAGTTTCGATATCCTGAGAATTATCCACTGGGAATTTCATTTCACTTAAACCGTCTAAACCTAATACAACCCCTAGATATTTCTCACCGACTCCCAATAAATTCTCCTCTAAATTAAATTTTTTGTTCTTTTCAAACCATTTAGCCGTCACAATATAAGAGACACCAAGGAACAACTTCAAACGTCTATTATTCTTTGCCATTTCTCTATACTTAGACAGATCAGAAATCCTACGGTGAACATCTTCTGCAGCAAGGATAACCGCCTTCTCAAGATCTATCACGTGATAATCAATCATGATAAAAAATTGATAGTAAAAGGTTAAAATTATTACGATAGAAACTTCTTGAGTCCTCCTCCAAGAAATCTTTCCTTTTCGATACCTAGCACTTGGAGAACACGAAGGGCGGCAGGAACAATCTGATTCTTAATATAATAACTCTCGTCTATTTTATTAACGGTAACATAATCTACAGGTTCAGCCCTCTTCGAGATGGAACCACTTCCCTTAGTGATAACAAAGCGTATGATCATTCCTTCAAAAACATCCTCCCCTCTTTGCTTAAGTTTTTTAGCAGCTACAACATGAGGACCAATTTGTTTGTATTCCTCGATTGGCTTTGTCAATTGTTCATGAATCACTAATTCTTTCAAAGGTACTTTGTGTTTTTTGAGATCATCTATAACGTTTTTCACATATTTAACTGCTTTTTCAACATCGTTGTCCCTGAGAACAAATTCAAGAACTTTTCTCTGAACCTCCTTAGCAAGATTACACCAATCACGTCTAACAGTTTCCAAACCCCTTATGAGAAGATTTCCATTCTCATCTAAAAGAGCATATCTCTTCTTTGCTGTTCCAGGTGCTGCACCGCGTGGAATGAAGATACCTCTCTTGTAAAATCCCTGAAAATCAACTTCAAGTAATCCAGGAAGCTTCTTGTTTATGTATTGCAAGAACTCTTTTGTTTTTTTCTTCGTATCATTCCCCGATTTAATAAAGCATGAGTCTGTGTCAGAGTATATAACCTTAAATCCAAATTTTTCTGCTTCATTTATAGCAAATTTAATAAAGTGTCTTCCAAAAGCAGCTGCTGCCTCTGCACATTCTTTGCAGTACCACTTACTTCCAGGAAAGGCATAGTATCCATACATAGAATTCGCAATAATTTTAAGAACGTGTTGCTCCCTATCTAAAGCCTCCCTTCTTGAACCGGTAGCTCTTTTCAGTTCTTTCTTGACTTCTACTCTCCTTTTTATGAGATACGTTAAAATACCTGAGATGAATCCTTCCTCATCACCACAGAACCAGTAATTCTTACCCGGAACGAATTTTTTATCTTTGCATGGAGCATTAAACATTTCGGGTGAAATGTTAAAAGTCGCTATTATACTTGGGTACAAAGACCTAAAATCAATAACGGAAATATTTTCATGAATTCCTGCGATGGGCTCCTTGACATATCCACCTGTATATGTAAACATTCTTCTTTTTTGAATCTCTTCCCATTTTGGTTGATTGGGAATTATCATATTTCTTTCAACAACCTTTCTCGATAGATACCATTCATCTATTTGACTATAGGTCATACGAGACGTATCGAATAGTGTTTGACCTATAAACCCAGATATTTCAACTATTTGTGGCAATAAAAGGTTCAATAATCGAAATGTAAGTTCAGAATCCTTTAAGCAATACTCAGCAAATTTTTTCATATCTCTATTCTTATACCAAGCTTCAAGCATCTCTTCGTACTGCATCTCTATTTTATGATCATCTAATAACTCAGTTGACACCGCATTAAGAGTAAGAACTTCTGTATCCAAACTTGGAGACAAAATATTGTTTATAAAAATGAATGCATCAATATGGGGTTTCCCGGCAATTCTAGCAGAACTCATTCTGGCTCTTCGTGAAAATTTAGGTTCAGATCCATCCCTTCCTAAGTTCATAGAAACTTTAAACTCTTCTGCACGTTCTATGAGTATTGGGAAGTCGAAAGAATCACCATTAAATGTAACAATTATATCTGGGTTATAATCTCTAACAATCTCTACAAATCGCTCAATCATTTCTTTTTCATCTTTTAGACACTCGACCCAATTGGGGTAAGAAGCCTTTCGATATGTTAAGACTTTTTTTATATCATTCCCAAAAAGAGAAATCATAGAGACTTTTCTCTTCCCGTCTTTCTCAAGAACCTCAATATCGAATGCTAAAACCTTAAGTTTTGGTATGTTTCTTTCTTTTAAGTTTTTTAGAGCTTTACATCTTAGCACAATATCTACATCGTACTTTTCCTCTATCTTTTCACCTTCTACCTCTATCCATAGACTTAAGTTTTTATCAATCAAAAATCTTCTGTAAAAGTTTATGGAGTATTCATATTCCTCGATAACTGACCCAGAACCGCCACGCCTCTTTTCAAGTTTTTTCACTATATCACGAATTTTCTGTGTATCTTGTGGAAGTTTACAATATACCTTAATAAATTTCTTTTTTTCTCTTCCCAAAATTCTTTCAACAGTTTCCATCTTCACAATCTTATCGCCAGCAAGTTTCTGAATTTCTTTCTTTGCCCTCTCAACATTACTTGGTAAAACATAGAAATAGGGTTGATAATCACAAAGTGCAACAACGTTTTTTCCATTCTTCGTTTTCCCAAAAAGTCGTATTGTTACCTTGCTCTCTCTTTTATCCTCTATATAGTCTGCATCAAGAAGAAACATCTTAAGTTTCATAATTAGTGATTATCGAAAAGATATTATAAAACTTATTTAAGCTTTTCGCTTAATTTACTAATTATGCCCTTTAGTATGGTATACATAGGGGAAGAACAAGAAGGGTTTAAGAAACAAAATCCTGAATCTATAGAGATACCATATAAAGATGTAAAAAATGTTATTCTAAAAGAGTCTAAAGTCAGAAATAAGGCAAGCTATCGAAGGTTGGTAGAAAAATTAGATGAAAGATTTTCTAAAACAGATAAACTCCCAGAATTTGTTTTAATAGAAGAGATGTATGGAGCTGGAAAAAGAAAAAAATATCCAGACAATATTTTACCAACACTAGATGACTTACTTGATTGGGAGAAAGATAAAGAAAAATCAAAATACATAGTAGATTATATATCAATTCCTGATGACCTCCCTGGTGATATTCTTATTCTCTATCAAGAATTATTTAGAGAGGAAAACGGGCTCATTTATCCGAGACTCTTCTTGAAAGCGTTTGCAACTATACCGGAAATCCCACTCTATGCCAATAGAAATAGGATAAAGTCTATAGATACTCAAGGTACATATCTTAGAGAGGCTGATGTAATTTACATAGGCAAAGAAAAGGATCCACTATTCTTGATTAATAGAAGAAATATAGGATCAAAACTGGACAAAAAAGAAGAGAGATTCCAAAAGTCGAGAAAGATGGTTTTTTAGACTCTGAATTTTGCTGTTTTTTCTAATGTATCTCTATGAGTTAAGAACATAGCTCTGCAACAATAACTTGTAATACCAAGCTCATCTAGAACCTCTTTAGGATTTCTACCTTTTTCAATTTCCCTTTTATATTTTTCCCAAAGTCCTGCTAATGGACGCCCACATGAAATACAACGAACAGGTATCATCATATTAACCACTTACTTTCTCATCTTATTTAAATTTTTAAAAGCATTAAATGTTGCGAGAATTAGGTTCTCTCTGGTTCTCGTGTCGCCGAACGTCTTTACCCAAATATCCTTTATACCAGCTGCTTTCATAACTTCCTTCACAGGTTCTGAACAACATAAACCTAAACCTCTTGGTGCTGGAATTAAGACTATTCTTACAGAACCACTTTTCCCTTCTACTGTCTTATCAATAGAATGTGGATCACTACAACTACATTCCCATGAACCACATCCACGCCTTACAGGAATAATATTTAGCTTTGCATTTTGGATCGCCTTTTCGACTGCAGCTCTATGATCTTTAGCAGAGCCTCTACCAACTCCGACATGACCATTACCATCCCCAACAACAGCCATAGCAGATATCTTATATCTTCTTCCAGATCTATGCATCCTTACAGTTCTCTTTGTAGGTGTTCTTCTCTGACCCCCTCCCTTTCCTGGAGTACCACCAATTTCGATTAGACTTACCTGAAGATTAGGAATAAGATAGTCGATAATTTCAGGTTCTTTTATTTTTTCACCTTGAGGAAATATTTCATCTATACTTTTTATTTTACCTTCTAAAACCTTCTTTCCCAATGACGTTTTTGGTGCCCATTCTGAAAGTTTAGCCTTTATTTGTTTATTTATACTTTCTGCTAGCATCTTGGTTCTATTCGTTGCCATCTTCTTTCACCTTTTTAACAACATCCTTATAAGTATCTATAATTTTATTTTTAACTTCTTCAAAATGCGATGAAATTTCCTCTGGTTTTAGACCATTCTTCAAATATTGAGAAAACTGCCTTTCATATCGTTCTTTATCATCTTTCAATTTTTTAGCATACTCCTCGATGTGCTTTCCTGAAACTCTTTCATCAGATGGAATAACATCTTCTCCAATTGGAACATAAAGACCAGCATCATTACACCCTTTAACAACAGCAAAGATTTTGCTTTGAGGAGTTATTCTATGAAGTCCAATATCAAGAATTGCTTCTCCGATACCTTTTTTAAGAGCCTCAAAACCAGCAAGAAGACCAGTTAAGTATGCAGAAGCGATGTTGTTTCCACCCTTCCATCCAAATTTTCTCAAGTGCTTTGCCGTTACGGTCATAAGAATCTTGTCACTTTCAGGTTTATATTCTACCAATTGAATCAGCATACTTCTCAAAGATCTTCTAACAACTAATCTTACCTTTCCAGATTTCAGCAACCTCAACCTTTGATAATAGTCCGTTTTTTTCTCTATTCTTCTTTTTAGTTTCCTAAACATCATTTCTCACCTTTCTTAACAAAAAGTTCATTACGCTGCAAGTATATCTTTACGTGATTATTTGACTTGAAAAATCCACCCTTTGCCTTTCTGTAAAGATCCTTGTAGGTCTCTTTCGTTATCTTTTCATCCTCTCTCAACTTCTTCAAGTATCTCCTTATAGCTCTTATACGTTTAATCCACTGTTCTTTACTTTCTGTCTTTGATACACCTTTTCGACTTCCTCTTCCCTTTCTCCTACCTTTCTTTTTTTGAACAGCAATCTTTCTAGCTCTTCCCCGACTAACACCCTCTTCAGGAAGCTTCTTGATAAGACCCTGTTTTATTAATCTACGAATATCAGTCTTAGTAATAGCTTGCCTTATTTCATCTAGCCTTGCCGGATCCATCCATACACGATTTTCACCACATTTCAATATTTCAGCTGCCATTCTCCTTTGAAGCCTCATTAAAATCACCCTCTTTATTCTCTTCTAAATTCATATCAATTTCCTTACTAACGATTTCCTTCAATTTCTTAAACTCTTCCTTTGGTTTAATCATAATATAGACTCGAATTCCAATAACACCTGGTTTTGTCTCTGCTATTCTATATGCTTTTAGGACGTTCTCATGTTGACCACTTTTCTCTACATAGCCAGCACTAAATCTCTCTGTCCTCGATTTTTCGCTTCCAAGCTTTCCAGAAATGACAATTTCACAACCAGTAGCACCTGCCTGCATAACACGAGAAAGATAATAATTTGCTATCTTTTTAAAATGTGCACCACGTTCAAGAGCAGAAGCAATGTAACGAGCAACAATGCTGGGATCTAGAAACGGTTTATCTATCTTCTTTATATCAATTTGTGGATTCTTAAATCCAAAATCATTTTCTAAAACCTTTGTAAGCTTCTTGATTCTTTCACCACCAGCTCCTATAATAATTCCAGGAGTAAGAGTATAAATCACGACTCTTGTTCCTAAGGGTGTGTCCTGTATTTCAATATCACCACAAAGTGCATCTTTGAGCTCATTCTTTATAAACTCTTTTACCTGAACATACTTCTTTGCATCTTCAATGAATATTTTTTCTTTCATTTATTATCACCCTTTACTTCTTTCTTCTTTTTTATTTTCAAATTCAAAAGTCTTACCCCGAGCCTTTTAGCTTCTTCTTTAATTAACTCTCTCTTCCTTTTTCCAACAGCTGAACCAACAATACCAATTTGTTTATTTGCATCAATCTTTTTTAGATCATTAACATTCATAATTTTGATTGGTTCTAAAAGTTTATTTCCAACCTTTATCTTACCTCTTTCAGATTTTGGAGTTCTAAAACCAATCTTTGGTAATTTTCCTTTCCCTTTCTTTTGGAGCCTCAACTTAGATTGTCTCCCCTTCGGTTTCCTCCATTTTTCTCCTAGGCGTTCCAAAAGCCAATTCCGTCGTTTGAATTTTTTCTTTGCCATATCAATCACATACCAACTTCCTTTCTAATTAGGTAAATTCCATCATGGAAAACTCTTCTATCACGTCTTCTTACTTTACATATTTGTTCTATTCTGGCAGCTGCTTGACCGACAAGCTCTTTATTTATACCCTTTATAATAATTTCATCTTTTTTTACTTCTACGTTAACGCCTTTAACCTTAGTAGTTCTCGGGACTTTCTCACCTAAAAAGTTCTTTACTATTATTTCTATTTCATCTCCATTCTTTTTTGCTTCAACATTTATAGGAAAGTGAACATAATGAACTTTTAAAGTGTAGCTATATCCTTGTGTTACACCAGTAAACATATTTCTTATGTGAGCGATTATGGTACCAACTAATGCTCTGTCCTTTCTTCTTTCTCTTTTAGACTCAACAGTAACATCGTTATTTTCTTTTCTTATGTCTATATTTTGAGTAAAAACATTTCCAAAATCTCTCGAAAGTTCTCCCTTCGGTCCTTTAATAGTAACAACCTTTCCTTGAATATCAACTTCAACTCCTTCTGGAATACTGATCTTCTTCATCATATCCATTTCACCTGAACTTATGATACCATTTTATTTAATCAAAAATAAATAAAAACCTTTAAGTTTTTAAAACCCACACATCAGAACTAGAATTCTTAGTAAGCAAATGCTAAAACCCTTCCACCGGACCCTAACTTTCTTGCCTCATGTTGTGTCATAACTCCTTTCGGAGTAGATACTATGAGAATTCCGAAATTTCTTGCAGGTAAAAATCTTTTTTCAAATTTTTCAAACTCATCCTTCTTAACAGCAAATCTTGGTCGAATCGCCTTACAATCATTTATTTTTCCCTTAAGTTTCACGACAATTTTTCTACCATCTTCTCTTTCAGAAAAATCTTCTATGTATCCCTCTTTTTTCATAACATCTAAGACGCTCTTAACTAAATTAGAAGATGGTACTTCACACTCCTTCTTTCCAACAAATTCCGCATTCCTTATAATCGTTAACGCGTCAACAAGTAAATCGTGTTGCATGTTTATCTACCATATTTTTTAAATCCTAACTCTTCGGCAACTTCACGAAAACATCTTCTACAATAATATAGGCCATGCCTTCTAATAACTCCTCTAAACGAACCGCATCTAGCGCACTTACGCGCCCCTTTTCCAAATTTTCTTTTTACTTCCTTTCTTCGAACCATCATTTATCCTCCTCTATTTTAATACCCAGACTTCTGACAAACTCTACTGTTTCCTCCTTGGTTATCTTATGTTTCTTTCCTATTTTTCTTTTTAATGCTTTTCTCTTTACTCTAAATCCTGGCCTCTTCAATGTAACACAAACATCAAGACCCATGATCGGAATATTAGGATCATAACGAATACCAGGTATGGTAATATATTCAGGGACTCCAAATGAAAATGTCCCATCAGTTATAGAAGACTTCTTTATCTTGTTACCAACGGCCTCGAATAGTCTTTTCAGCAATTCTTCTGTATTCTTTCTTATAGTAACTCTAGCACCTATTGGTCGATCCTTAGCAACACCGAATGTTGTTCTTCTATGAGTTCTCGTAACGACAGTTTTAACTCCAGTAATCTTCTCTAAAATACCAGCAGCGACAGTAGGATCCTTTTCTCTATTACAACCTATATTGAGAACGACCTTTTCAATCCTTATCTTTCTCATTGGATTTTCAGTCATAATTCAATCACCGGTTTATCCTTACCTACGACAAAAACATAATGAGAAGGTACAGCAACTTTAGCTCCATTAACAGAAAGAACAACCATGTTCGGTCTAGGGCTTCTTATAATCTTTATCTTTTCTATTTTACCTATCTTACCTATATTGCTTCCTCCAGTAATGAGTGCGAGAGAACCTTCCTCAAATTTAAGAACATCTTTGATCTTTTTGGTCTTTAAATCAATTACAAGAACGTCACCTGTCTTTATATCCTTAGAATCGTAAAGTAGATTCCAGCCCTCATGTAAGTTCAACTGGATTTTTCCCCCTTTAACCGTTGTCTTATTAAGAACCTTTGAAAGCTTAATGTCTTTATCCTTAATTTCTTTGAGCTCTAATCCATGAGATGTTGGGACAACACGATAAGCCTTATTACCAACCTCGAGAACATCCATGAAACCTACAGAAAATTTATAATCTGTCCTGATATGATCGTTGACCTTTACAATCTTACTAGTAAGGATCTTTTTTGCTTCTCCCAAGGTCTCAGCAACCTTAAGATAATCTCTTAAAATAATACCCAAAGGTATCGAATACTCCTTCAGGTGAGCACCAGGCCTAGGTGATACTATAAATTTCTTTTTCTTTCTCGGAGTTTTCCAAAGCTTTGGTGCAGCCAATCTTTTTAATATAGTCATTTCTTCTCACCCTTCTTCTTTATTCTTTTCAATCTCTTCTTATCATCTCTGTTAAGACCAACAATCATAACATTTGAGGGGTCAACCGGGACTTCAATCTCTTGACCATTCGCCTTCTTTACCTTAGCAACATCAACATAAATTTTTAACTTCTTAAGATCAACTTTTGTAACATTTCCTTCTTTTCCCTTAAATTTTCCTCTCATTATCTTAACTCTATCATTCTTCCTAACTGGAAGCGATCTTATTCCAAGTTCATTTCTAAGCTCCTTAGTCAAGTGAGCAGATACTAACTTTTGTCTTATATGAAGAGGAGCATTATATCTATACTTTCTCTGTTTTCTTGGCTCCTTAGATGATACCCATTTTTTTGAAAATTTCTTTTCCATATTTTACACCACAATACCTGCAATTTTACCAATTGGACTAAATCGCTCTACAACTTCCTTAGCTATAGCACTTCTTATTTCCGTTCCTTGAGGCTCCAACGTTTTTGGATTTACCAAAACAGCAGCATTATCTTCAAACTTTATTCTTACTCCATCCTTTCTCCTATATTCCTTCTTCTGTCTTACTATGACAACATATACAACTTTCTTTCGAAGTTTTTCAGTACCCTTCTTTACTGAACACATAACAACGTCACCTATACCTGCACTTGGATATCTTCTTGCTACACCTTTGTATCCTTTAACGGCTATTACCTCCAACTTTTTGGCTCCAGTGTTATCTGCACAATTCAAAACAGTTCCAATCGTTATTCCCTTTGTCCTCCGGGCACTTATCGGCTTCATATTTCATCACTTCTTTTCAATTTTTTCAATAACAACAAAATGTTTGATCTTACTGATCGGTCTACATTCACCAATCTTTACCCAATCTCCCTTCTCTACATCAATACAGGGTGGTAGATGAGCATAAACTCTTGACTTACGTCTTTCATACCTTTCATATTTAGGTATCTTTCGAAAGTATTCCCATTCAATCGCAACGGTTTTCAAATATTTTGAAACTACTTTACCTTCAAAGATACGCCCCCTTATTTTAATGTGACCATGCCAGGGGCAATTTGGATCGTTACACTCCTTTTCAGGAGGCTTCGCATCGATTCCAATATCTTTAACCTTCTTCTTTGCCATGTTTTTCACCAATAAATGCAATATAATCTTTTACTTACTATAAGAATTTAAGTTTTTAAATCTGTAACTACCACACTCTGATCTTCTTCTTTATTCTATCTTCTGGTCTTGCTAAGATATCATCACCAAGAATTTCGACCCATAATCTACCTAATTTAATATGAAAAATACTCCCAGCCTTAAACACTCTCTTCATTCCTTTTTTGGTTTCTAAGACAATCGTTTTTTTCGTCTCATCAACTATCCTTCCGTGAAGTCCAATCTGAGATTTATTCTTGGCATTCACAACTTTACACTCAAGACCAATTAATTCATGACGAAGAATGTTCTTAGGAGTTCTCATACTTTTGTTTTATCCACAGAAGTTTAAATTGACTAATTACTTAACCTCTATTATTTCCTCTGAGAATCCCTGCTTTACAAGTAATGGCTTAACCTTATCTCTATGATCTCCTTGAAGCTCTATCTCATCATTTTTGAAAGTTCCACCGCAAGCAAGTTTAGATTTTAAGAATTTTATAAGCTTTTTGACATCAACATCCTTAGGATCTATCCCTTTTACTATAGTCACAGCTTTTCCATATCTTCTCTTTTCCACAAAAACCTTTATTCTCTGTTGCTCCTTAGCTATCTTATCACAAATACAAAGATCCTTAGGAAGACCGCATTTAGGACAAATTTCTACCATATCGCCATCATTCACCCATAATTGTTTTTAGTCTAGCTATAGTTCTTCTTATTTCTTTTATTTTCCCTGGACTTTTTGCAGTTCCTATGGATGCCATCGCTCTTTCTTTCGATAACTCAAGTTGTAGTTCTTCAAGTTTCTTCTTGAGCTCCTTCTTATCCATAGATTTCAAATCTTGCTTTCTTATCAATGCCATAAAACATCACATTATATTTAGAATATTAAAAAAGAAAATAAAAAGCTTTTGTTTAGATGAATTCGATACCTAGTGTCTTCTCGATCTCCTTTTTCTTTTCAGCTGTAAACTTCTTCTCTGGACTGAATATCTGAGGTGATTTCACACCAGTTATGATCAATAGTGTCTTTATTGTATCTCCAAGATCCTTGTCGATCTGTGCTCCCCAGATGATCTTTGCATCAGGGTTCAATCTTGAAGAGACTGTTTCAACAATCTGTTGACATTCTCTTATTGTTATGTCTTTACCTCCTGATATGTTGATTAATGCTCCCTTGGCATCGTCAATCTCAACATCCAATAATGGATTGTTGAGTGCACGCTCTACAGATTCTACTGCTCTGTTCTCCGTATCTGAATCTCCCATACCAATCATTGCCAAACCTCCACTTCCCATAATTGCTCTTATGTCCGCAAAGTCTAGGTTTACAAGTCCAGGCTTTGTTACCAACTCTGCAATTCCTTTAACCGAATTTACAAGTATTTCATCTGCCACCTTGAATGCGGTAGATATTGAAACGTCAGGAACTATTTCCAAAAGCTTATCGTTAGGTATAACTATTAACGTATCGACAGTCGATTCTAACCTTTCCAATCCATACTTTGCATTTTCCATTCTCTGTTTTCCTTCCATTGTGAACGGTAATGTAACAATACCAACTGTAAGAGCTCCCATTTTCTTTGCAATTTCTGCAACGATTGGTGCAGCACCAGTACCTGTACCACCTCCTAAACCACATGTCACAAAGATCATATCACTTCCTTGAAGCCATTTCTTTATTTCATTCTTAGATTCCTTTGCTGCTTCCTCTCCAACTTTTGGATCAGAACCTGCACCAAGACCTCCTGTGAGCTCCTTACCAATCAAGATCTTTACATCTGCATCCGTGTACAACAAATCTTGTGCATCTGTATTAACGGCAACAGTCTCTGCACCTACAATTCCTACTTGCATTAATCGTGTAATTGTATTATTTCCAGCACCTCCTACTCCAATTACCTTAATCTGAGCCTTTCTTTTTTCGAGAAGCTTCCTCAATTCTTCATCTTTTTCTGTTCTAGAACGACCCATTGCCATAAATTATCACCGAACTTATAATTATTTTCCAGTCGTAAACTTTAAATACTTATTTTAATAAAAATAGTAGTAGGAGTAATAGTAATAGTAGAAGATGATTAAAATGTGGCTAAAATGTACGCATTGTGGTCATGTATGGCAAACTAGAAAGGATAGAATACCTAGCCAATGCCCACACTGTAAATATTCAACATACTACTATAAACCCATTGCCTTAAAGAAAAAAGATGATTTATCTAGAAGAAGGTGATTCATTCTTTAGTTCATAGACTTCTATAAGCTTCAATCTCTTCACACCACAGTATTTTAGAACAAGGGATATGATCTTAGATTTCAATTGAAGAGGAACATAAGCTTCAACTTCAGCCGTGTCTTTATCAATCTTAACCTTTGCATCTATACCAAAATATTCAAATATCGCCTTAACCTTCTCTTCAGGTTTTTCAATCTTTTCTACGATTTCCATCTCATATTCAAGCTCTCTACCAGCAAGTGGATTGTTAAAATCAACTCTAACTCTTCCACCGTCTATGGACTGGACTTTACCTTTCATACCAGAAAAGTCGACCACCATTCCGGGTTTAGGATTAATTTTCTGTTCTTCGAAGAATGTCATAGGAAAAACTTTAACTAAGTCAGGTTTCCGTTGACCGAAGCCCTTATCTGGTTTTACGACAATCTTCTTCTTTTCTCCGACATTCATCTCCAAAAGAGCATCATCAAGACCCTTTATAACAAAACCTTCACCAATAACAATAGGAACCGGTCGATAAACAACCTTCTCGTTGTATATTCCCTCTTTCTTAGCTATATCCTCATATGTCAAATCAAAAATTTCTCCTGTATCCTTTATTCTACCAATAAAGTTAATCCGTACAAAGTCACCCTTCTTCATACAACCACCGAATACTCTTTCTTTGATTTTTTTATTTTTAAAGCTTAGTTCTAAACTTTTTAAAGTTTACCTACCGTGAAGTAATTAAGGTGAAGATATGTTATTTAATACAACAAAAGATTGGAAAAAGTATCTAAACCCAAAAGATGAGGATGTTCTAAACGAGCTGTTAGAAAAAACAGAAATGTATAGAGGAGCATACAAGAACGCAGACGATATAAAGATAGCAAAACTATGGTCAGCTCTCATTGAATTACAAAAGGAAATCAACTCGTTAAATAATAGAATGAAGAGAATAGAGTTCATAATAGGTGGTATGCTAAACCGAGCTGAGGAAGAAAGGAGAAAATTACTAAAAAGCCTGGAGCAATTCTAGCTCTTTAAGTAAACTAACAAACAAATAATTATGATATCGGTAGGAGTAGATCTAGCGGGATTAGAGAAGAATCCAACCGGCTTCTGCAAATTGGAATTCGGAGACAGAGAGAAAACCGATGTCAAAATTCTATTTTCTGATAAAGATATTATCCGAGAAGTGAAGGAGTCAAAACCGAATATAGTATGTATTGATGCTCCACTTTCGCTTCCAAAGACTGGATACTTTCGCAGGTCGGAAATGATTCTTAGAAGTCGTGGATTCAAACCACTATCACCAATGTTTCCCGCCATGAAGACTCTGGCAAAGAGAGGAATGATGCTCCAAGCAAGAATAGAGCAAATGGGAATAAAGGTCATAGAGGGGTTTCCACAAGCAACAGAAAAGATCCTTGGTCTAGAAAAAGAATGGAGAGTAAACGAGCATAAATATGATGCATTATTATGTGCACTTACAGGAAAATACTATCTTCTAGGAAAGTACGAACTAGTAGGTGAAGAGACAATAATTCCTAAAGTTTAAATTCCTTAGCTACGAATTGTTAGTCATGGAAGAGTTTGAAAAAAAGCTCGATATTATAACAGGGGTAAGAACCATAGACGAGCTGGGTGCACTACTCTATGACGTGAGAGAAATCGAAAACGTATTGAGGACGTATGAAAAAATTCTAAGAGAAAGAATCATTCAAGATTATGATAAATTGGTGGGGATTCAATATTTGAAACCTGGAGATTCAGTTATAGGCGATAAGTCAAGGGTTTGGATAAGGGAAAAAGAAGAAAAGACCGTTTCATATCAATTCTTCAAAACCGCTACAGAAGAGGTACCTCAAGCAGTATCCGAATTGTATCGAAAAGGTATTGTTGAAGTAAAAGGAAAGGAAAAGGCAGCGAAATTCATTTCATCGGTGTACGATGTGTTACCAGGAGTAAAGGGTCTTCAACCAACTACAACAGCAAGGAAATACAAATCTGTTTATGCAAAAAGACTAGACGAAGAGCATTCGAAGAAGATGCAGGAGATCCTTGATAAGAACATTATTAGGATTTAAATACAGATTCAAATAATATTATTATGCGTGGCATATCCTCTATAGTCTCCGCTACTGTCATCATAGCTGTTATATTAAGTTCCACATTTGTAGTTCTGAATACATTGAAACCCTCTGTAGAGAAAAGTAAAGACACAGCAATATTGAAAAGTGGAGAGGCTGCACTATTAGCTATAGACAAAATGATGAGAGAAGTTGTATATGAAGCACCTGGAGCTAGAAGAACTATTAAGCTTTCTATAACTGGCGGTAAGCTTGTTGTATCTGGAGAGCGAGATGATATAGAATTTCAAATATTTCCAAAAAGTAATATAATGCAGCCTGGAACTGTAAAGAAGGAGGGGAATCTAATCATATCTTACGGACCTTCAGTAAAGGCTTATATAGCTGATGCAGATAACGATGGTACGGATGACTACGTTCTTGAGAATAATATTATCACATTTGCAGTAAAGAAACTTTACTCATCATCGAATCAGGGTGAAATTAACATGAGTGATCCATCAACTAAGATTGTAAGTTTAATAGAGAATAAAATGACTAATACTGTGATCCATCCTACTTTTAAGGTCTCGTTTAATGATGATTTAAATACCATGTACGGAACTGGCTACACAGAACTGGTAACAAATGGAGACAATCTTCCGGAAGGCATAATAAAGCTCCATATGGAATGTCCAAATACAAAGAATCACCTAAAGTATGAAGTCGTATTTACGTTATATCCAGGTCAGGACTTTGTACATGTCGAAGTCAATAAAGTCTGATTCTTAAAAAAATTCTAAGTAATAATTATTCATGCCAACGAATCTCCCAGCAGAATGGTATAAGAAAAAAGAGGAATTTGACAATGCAAGAGGAGAGGAAAAGATTAAGAAACTAGAGGAACTGATCGCTCTAACTCCATACCACAAAGGAACAGAGAACCTACGGGCCGACTTAAGGAAAAAGTTAGCAAAGTTGAAAAGACAACTCGAGGCTCAGAAGAGTCAAAGAAGAGGACGTTCATACACTATAACAAAGGAAGGAGACGCCCGTGTTTCAATAATCGGCTTTCCGAACAGTGGAAAATCGACATTTTTGAAAAAGTTCACAAATGCAGACCCAGAGATAGCACCATACCTTTTCACGACTACAAAGCCAGAACTTGGTATGTTTGAGTATGAAGGTGTTCAGATTCAATTCGTTGAAATTCCATCTACATGGACGAAAGAACAACTATCGATAGCAAAGACATCTGAACTTGTGATTTTTCTTTTAGGTGAAAGTGAAGACAAAGAAAGACAAAAGAAAGAATTGAAATCGCTGGCACAAAAAGAAAAGATCAAAAATTATATTTTCATCTCCACTGACGAAATAACAAAAGATGAACTCTTCGAAATGATATGGCAACGTCTCAATATGATTCGGGTCTACACAAAAGAACCAGGTAAAAAACCTAAGGAGAGGGCACTTGTTCTGAAGAAGGGAGCAACGATAAAGGATGTTTGTGAGCACCTACATGAGGATTTTCTAAACTTCTTTGCATTTGCAAAGGTGAAAGGCCCGTCAGCAAAATATAATTGGGAAAAGGTTGGACTAGACCATGAGTTGAAAGATGATGACGTTGTAGAGATTCATATAAGACAAAAATAACTACAAGAACTTACTCTTGTATTCTCTTATCAATTTCTTCGTATAATTCTCCACATCATTACTGTTGAGAGCCTCGTTAAGATCAAACCATTTCCAATCTTCCGCTTCTTCGTTCAATTTGACATCAGTAGAATTGGCTCTGCAAACGTAATCCAAGAATATGAAGTGTTTCTTTTTCCAAAACGAGTCGTCGAAGATAAACTCCTGAAGGCAAACAAACTTCGGTTCGTAAATATCCAGCCCGGTCTCTTCTTTTATTTCTCTTATCAATGCGTCTTCTATAGTCTCTCCAAGTTCTATATGTCCACCAGGAATCGTATACTTACCTTTCCATTTATGAGATTTTATCAGAAGAACTTTGCTATTGGGATTAAAAATTAATGCACCAACTGTTACCTCAGGATACTTATGCTCGCTCATAAGTATTACTAGGAAATAACAAATTTAAAATTTCGTTTTCGAACCTTATCGTATGAAAGTGATAAAGGCGATATTTTTCGACCTATGGAGAACATTAGCATATGAAAACAAGAATCCCTCTCCGTTAACAGAATTAAGGGAAAGAATGGACTATAGAGGTTCTGAATCAGAATATTGGGGAAAGTTTGAAAAAATATTCATGAAAAAACCAATAGAAAACTACAGGGAACATTTAAGAATACTTTCTAAGGAAATTAACATCGACTTGAAAGAGGAAGAAATAGATGAACTGTCAAATATAATGGAAAGAGTGGGTAAATATTCAGAAATTTATGAAGATGCAAGAGAAATAATTCCAAAAATTAAAGAAGATGAATATAAGATCGCAATAATCACTAACTCGATTTACCCTGCCTACGAATACTTTGAAAAGAAACATATAGGATTTATTGATCAATTTGATGCTGTCGTAAAATCTTTTGATGTTAAATCAATAAAGCCGGAACCAAAAATCTTTCAAGTAGCTTTAGGGAAACTAAATGTAAAACCAGAAGAAGCGATCATGATAGGCGATTCGGTATACGGAGATGTTCACGGGGCAGATCATGTAGGAATGAAAGGTATTCTAATAGATCGAGAGAAGAAAAGGAAATTTTACCCAAAGAGAGTCGATGACCTTTACCAATTCTATGAGGAGGTTTATCTAAACTTACCTTGATAGGGCATCATCTAGCAACTTCTTTACCTTCTCCTTACCAACGGTGAAGACAAATGTTGCGAGTCGCGGCCCTTGCTCTTTACCGATCAAAATCTTATAGAGCAATGAGAAGAATCTTTGTGGTTTCATTTCGTAGTCTTTACAGATTGAATAAATCTTCTCATAGAGCTCATCCTCACTCTCAGCCTCACCTAAGATCTTGGAAAACTTTTCCAATGCCTTTATCTCATTATCTTCAACAACAAGTTTAGGTGCTTTTTCGTTCAGCGTAATTTTCATCTCTGGTGCAAACCTTTCAATCCAATTCTTAACCAGTAGAAGACGGTTGTAAATGCGTTTTTTATCTTCGCTCTCAATGGTTTTGTAGATGTTTCCCAAACTTGTCCTTTTCATCAACTCTATCGACGTGTCGACAACAAATTCTTCATCCCATAACTTATTTTGATAAACATTGACAATCAGTCCGGCCAAACGATAAGGAATTCTTACCGGCAGATGATCTGAAATCTGCTTGACAGCTGACTCGTACATTCTAATCCAGTTTACCTTTTCTTTCTCATTTTTAACCTTCTCAACTCCAAAGTAAACTCGCTCAGCAAGATCGAAATCGTTGACTAATCGGTTAATATGCTTCAGATCCAGATCACGCTGTTTCTTCGACTTCTTCGTGTAGAAGAACAGAAAGACTTCCGGCTCCAATATCTCAAGCATCTGTTGAGTAATGTAAATATTACCAATAGAAGCAGACATCTTCTTTCCATTTATCAAAAGGAACTCATAAACATGGGGAATTGGAGGTTCAATACCGTAAATCTCCCTTGCAATAACCTGCCCCGATTGCCAAGAACCTTCGTAATGCTCCTTTCCAAACGGCTCGAAAGTCGTATTGAATATCGCCCACTGAGCCGGCCACTCAAATCGCCAAGCAAGCTTCACGTTGTCTAATGATGTTTCTCCTTTATGGCCACATCCCTTTACTTTATATTTAGAGGAAAGAACAACATCCCTACACTCATACTTGACAGTCCAATTTTCCAAGTCGATCTCAACTGGCGTTGCCGTCATCTTTCCACATTTTTCGCACTTCACAAACATCGGTATATAGTTCTCATCAACCTTCCGTTGAAACCTCGACATAATCTTTCTTACCTTGTCTATGTTCTCTACAACCATTCGAATGTAAGGATCGAATTTTCCCTGAAGATAAAGTGAGTCATTATCGTAAACTTCCGGTTCAATTCCCAAAGCCAAAATACCATCGAGCCAGACACGACCAAAATGCTCAGCCCAGGATTTACAACAGCCAAATGGATCAGGAACATCAACATAGGAATACCCCAGGTGCTTTTCTAATTTCTTCTTCTCTTCCTTTGTAAGTTCATGAATCTTCCCGTCCAGACCTGGTAATTTATCAGGAATCTTCCTCAACGGATCTCGATTATCGTTTGTCAGAACAAATCGTGACTGATAGCCCTGCTTCAATACAGCCTTGTGAACGAACCATGACTTGGCAACATCAAAAAGGTTACCGATATGTTTTGCTCCACTTGGCGATGCCCCAGAACGACACGTCACTATGTTTTTTTCCTTCTTTGCCCTCTCGATGGCCTGCTTTGCAATCTGATCTGCCCAGAAAATTGGTTTTTCCTGAGATACCATAAATATAATTTATATTCAAGTTTTAATTCTTAGCTCTGGTTCCGTAATGTTCTGATATATGTGTTAATAAATCTACAAATGTCTTTAGAAGTAAAAATACGATAGACACAGAAAATGGTAAAAATAAAGCAAATAAAACCACAATATGAATAGGAATTACCCTCAGATATGGTCTCTTCATGAGAGTTTTTATATCTTCCTTTCTATCCCTTTTTAGATTCTTCAGAAACGAAAACAAATGGTTAAAGAAAAAGAGAACTATAGAAAGTAAAGCAAATAAAATATCATTTACGAGTATTCCGGTACTACGGTTAAATAACGTAATTACGAATAAAAATATGGCATACGCTAGGTGGATTCCTCCATAGTGTAAAAAGAACCCAAAAGCATATACTATCCTCTTTCCAAGATTTTCATTTTTGAGTGTTAGTATCCTCAAAAAATTAAAGAATCCTACTATTATGTTCTGAAACCAAAAAATCCACACAAGAACTAAAAAATTCCAGTTCTGAAATAATGCTAGTAAGATCGTTAAAAGATTTACAGTCAATAAACTCCAAGAAGTTGGATCTCTCAATCCCCGCTTTAAATCTTCAAACGTTATGTCATAGTTTTTGATTATACTATATCTTTTCGTTATCAACAGTGGTTTCACCCTTTCACAACTCCCATTGGTAACAACTTAGCGACTGCCCTTGCAATCCCAGCACCCTCGCTGACCCTTATGACCTCGTGAATATCCTTGTAAACATCTGGTGCTTCCTCTGCCAAGACCTTCCAAGTTGCAGAACGAACGATTATACCACGCTTCCTCAAATCATTCTTAATCTTTTCCCCTCTAAACCTTCTGAGTGCTGCATGTCTTGATAGAACACGGCCTGCACCATGACAGATGGAAGAGAACGTCTCCTCCTCTGCCTGCTTTGTTCCTACAAGTACATAGGAAGCAGTACCCATATCTCCTGGTACAAGAACAGGCTGACCAACCTCTTGATAATCTCTAGGTATATCAGGTGATCCAGGGCCAAACGCACGTGTTGCACCTTTTCTGTGAACATAAACCTTTACCTTCTTTCCATCGATACGATGTATCTCAACCTTTCCGATGTTGTGAGCAACATCGTAAACCAACTCAAGACCAATGTCACCGATCTTCATTCCCAATGCCTTTACAAATGCCTCACGTACCCAATGTGTAATCATTTGTCTGTTCGTCCATGCAAAGTTTGCAGCAGCAGACATAGCCTGGAAATAATCTTCACATTCTTTTGTTCCAGCTGGAGCGTAGACCAATTCTCTGTCTGGAAGTTTAGCTAGTTCATCTTTAAATTTCGTTTCTAAAATTCGAATATAGTCAGAAGCGACCTGATGACCAAAGCCACGAGAACCTGTATGAATCATAACAGTAATTTGACCGACATGAGTTATACCGAACTTCTTTGCAATCTCTGGCTCATAGATTTCAGCGACGCGTTGAACTTCGAGAAAGTGGTTACCTGCACCGAGTGTACCAAGTTGAGGTGCACCACGCTTCAAAGCCTTCTCCGAGACCTTTTCCGGGTTTGCAGATTTTAAGTGACCTCCTTCCTCTATGTGTTCTGAGTCCTTTTCAAAACCATAACCATTTCTTATCGCCCAATCTACTCCATCTGCTAAAACGTCCTTAAGTTGATTTGGTTTAAGCCTTAACTTTCCCTTACTACCTACACCGCTTGGTACGTTATGAAATATTTCTTCCACTAACCGTTCGAGATGTGGTTCAACATCCTTAACACTAAGATTTGTTCTAAGCAAACGGACGCCACAGTTTATGTCAAAACCGATACCGCCGGGTGATAGACCACCTTTTTCATAGTCTAGTGCAGCAACACCACCGATTGGAAACCCATAACCAAAGTGCATATCAGGCATTGCCAATGAATGCTTGTAGATACCCGGTAAACAAGCAATATTTGCCACCTGCTCTATCGCACCGTCCTCCACTTGCCGTAGTAGTTTTTCTGATAAGTATATTCTAGCAGGTACATTCATACAAGGCTTTACGCCCTTAGGAAGCTCCCATACGAATTTTCGAATCTTCTTTAACTGCTCTTTCATCACAACCACCGCGCAGAACTCTCATTCTGCGCGTACCCGTTTCCACAAAACTATGTGGCAGGTACGCGTCTTCAATTATTATCTTACGTGAGAGTTTTTAAGTATTTAAGATTTACCACTGAATTTTTATTGGGTGCTTCAAGTTGAGTCATGTAAAGGAAATGAGTAAATCCGTCGAAATGGTTGATGCTCAATTACCACCAATAGAAGAAGTGGTAAAAAGGGCTTATGATGTAACTAAAGATAAAAAATATAAATGTGAGCTAAGATTTTCTTCTGAATTAGTACCTTATTCATTTCCTCGATTGAAGAATGTAGATGATCCACTGGGTGTTTTGAAGTATTATGCTCCTATTGTCTATAATGTGATAGACGTTTATAAAATTCGGAAAGTTAAAAATTCTCCCAGAAATAACTTCAAATGGGCAAAGAAAATAAAAGAAAAAATACCAGAAAAACATTTTATTCAGAAGGGGGATTATGATATAGAGATATATTTTGAGGCTTTGCCTTTTCCGATTGATGTTGAAGCGATTGGTAACTTTACAACATCAGTAGATATACATATGGATCCTGAAAGAATTGAAGATGGACTTAATGTAGAGGATATTTTAAAATATCCAATGGTCGAAAAAATCAATGAAAATAGGGGAAAGGGTTATATTAAACGAATAGAGCCATTTAATTCTTCACGAGATATTAAAGAGTGGGGAGAGGCTGAGCTTGATGGAGTTTCACGAACTCTCGAAATGAAAGTTGAAGTTGTTTCAAACGCCGACCCCGTTAGCAAATATGAAGCAGAAAAAATGTTATCCGAACTAGAAGAGGATATTCAAAGAATATTTGGTATAGACCCAACCAAGGAATAAAAAATTAAGTACTATTCTAAATTCTATGGGAAAAATAAAGTAGAGATAAATAGAGGAGTAATGAGAGAAGGTCCAGGAACGATTCCGTTTATTAATGGAAAGGGAGAAAAGGATGAAATGATTCTAAAAGATATAAAGGAAATCATCAATGAGAAAAAACATAAATCACCTGATGAAATAAGTCTATTTCTAAATTCTATAATATTTTTGTCAAAGAAATAGCGGGGGGTGGATTTGAACCACCGACCTCCGGGTTATGGGCCCGGCGAGCACTCCAGTCTGCTCCACCCCGCTGTACGTAATATTTAATTAATAAATGAAGAGTTTAAAAATTAATTATGAACAATAAACAACTTATTATTCTCTATTCAATCGGAGCTTCTCTGTTTTACGCTCTTCAAATAATTATTCAAAAAATCGGATTTAATGAAGGATTGGAACCAGTGCCTTTCATCTTTTCACGAAGTGTTGTTGTTATGATTTTTTCTTTTCTACTTTTCTATCCACTCCTTTCATCTTCATTCTCAAAAATTAAACGCAAACCTTCAATTCTTCTAATTTCTATACTAGCTGCAACCGCAATTTTCACGTTTATCCTAGGTCAAAAATTTACAACAGCAATTAATGCTGGATTTCTTGTTAATCTAAGATTACTTTTTATACCAGCCTTTATGGTCATTATGCTAAAAGAATTTCCAAAAAGACATGAAATTCTAGCAATGATAATTATGCTTATCGGATCTTTTTTGTTAATAACGCAAGGTAAATTTACAATGCCAAATGTTGGGGATATTCTTATGATAGGAGTCGGATTGGTTGTGGCGCTTCAAAATGTACTCGCAAAATTTCTAATGAAAGATATCAGTAAAGATATTGTAATTTTTTATCGTGTTGGAATAGGATCATTGATATTATTTATCTCCATTCCGATTTTTTATCATTCCAATCTTTTCGTACCACTACTTAATTCTATAGGTTATGTTTTTGGAGCTGGCTTATTTTACTTTCTAGGTGTTTACTTCTTTTATAGAGCTATTAAATTGGCAGGACCGTTTTTGCCTTCACTTTTCTTTCTATTCTCTTCTATTTTTTCATCAATTTTGGCATATATTCTTCTAAAAGAAACCTTAACATTAGTCCAGATCATCGGGGCAGTTGGAATCTTGATAGGAGGAGTTTTGGTGAGTATGAAGATAAATGAAAGTTAAACCCTTTTCAATTTTTTAAAAATGTTTTCCACTTCTATTTCGGGATAACCTTCAACAATTATATCAGCAAATTTCTTGTAGGGTTCAACATACTTCTCGTGACCTGGACGAACGAAGTTGACCCATTGATGAAGAACATAGTTTAGGGAACTCTTTCTTTTCTTTATATCTCTTTTAATCCTTCTAATCAAGCGAATGTCAGCAGGAACATCTAAAAAGATTTTTAGATCTAAGAAATTTCTAACAGTTCTATCATATAGAACAAACAAACCTTCTACAATGATCACCTCTGCCGGTCGAATAATTTTCTCACCTATCTTTCTATGCTTAACAAAGGAGTAGATCGGAACCTTAACTGATTCCCCTTTCATAAGAAGTTTCAAATGTCTTCTGAAAAGCTGTAAATCTATCGCACGTGGAGAATCAAAATTTATTTTATTCAACTTTTTCTCTCCACCACCTTTGTAAATACAACGATAATACATGTCCATAGAAAGTATAACAGCGTTGCCCAATCGATCCTTGATCATCCGTGCCAACGTCGTTTTGCCCGATGCGCTTCCTCCGGTAATCCCTATGACGAAGGACTTCATAAATAAAATTCATTTTGAGAAATTTAAAATTGATATTAAAATGGTGTTAAAACTTAAAAACCTCTATGCTTTCATAGCATCATATGTAGGAATAGGGATGCCAAAACATGCTGTTCCATTTCTCCAACTGCAACATGTACCATTTTTCATTTCATAATAATGTTCCGACACTTTGTTAGGATCTAGAGGGCCACAATTTCTCTCATTAACTTCCTTTACAATACCTATACATATACCTTTTTTCATTCCACCGCTTATATATTCATGACAATCAGACCCATAATTATATTTCCATTTGTTTTCAATACTGACAAATACAAGAATGAGAATTATCACCACAATAGCCAAAATCTTCCATAATTTTCTCATAGCTAAAATAAAGTTAAAGATTATTTAAATTTGTTAATAAATAGCTATTGAGGTCTAAATTCCTTCACCACTCACAAAAACTCACATATTCTTATTTAAAATTTAGAAGAAAAAAATTAGGTAAGTCTTAGTGATCTCAATGAAGGTAAAGCTGATTGCATATACCCCTGATCCTGAAAAGGTCGTCGCGATTTCTGGCTACACTTCTATATCAGAGAAAGGACCAATTGCTAAGATGAAGGGATATGATCCCGAGAAAGGGAGAAAGGTCATAAAGAATCTTGTGTCATATGGTCATCACTCTGTGATCGAGCACGCAACGTTTACCTTTGCTGTTGAAGGGGTTTCCAGGGCATGCACCCACCAACTTGTTCGCCATCGTATCGCATCTTACACACAGCAAAGTCAGCGCTATGTTAAGTTTAAGGATCTTGACTACATCACGCCACCTACCATTCAACGACACGAAGAAGCAAAGAAGATCTTTGATGAAGCGATGAAAAAAGTAGCAGAGATATATCAAAGGCTTACTGAGTTAGGGATTCCTCCAGAGGATGCTCGATTTGTATATCCTAACGCATCGAAAAGTAACATAACGATAACGATGAACGCTCGAGAACTTCTTCATTTCTTCTCGTTAAGAACCTGTCTTCGTGCACAGTGGGAAATTCGCGAACTTGCGAATAGAATGCTTCTGGAAGTGAAAAAGGTTGCACCGACAATTTTTGAGAAAGCGGGTCCAAACTGTGTCAGGCTTGGATACTGCCCTGAAGGGAAATTGACATGTGGAAAGATAAAGGAAGTTAAAGAGACCTATCTAAATCTAAAAGGTGATCCAGACGAAATCGAAAAACTCATCGCTTTGGGACAAAACTAAGGAGTATATCCAAAATGTTGTAGAAAAACAGAACAAGTGGAGAAATGAGTGTATAAATCTCATTGCATCAGAAAACGTGATGTCAAAAGCATGTGAACAGGCTTATCTCAGTGACTTTCTTCATAGATATGCAGAAGGTGAACCTTACAAACGATATTATCAAGGAACGAGGTACGTCGATGATATAGAATCGATAGCACAAGAACTTATAGGAGAACTTCTTCTTGTACCATTTGTAGATGTTCGACCAATTTCAGGTACAATAGCAAACTATGCTGCGCTGAGCGCTTTCACGAAACCAGGTGACGCAATCTTCTCATTAGCAACAGAAGCTGGTGGACACATTTCTCATAATCCTGCCGGTGCTCCAGGTGCACTTGGCCTGAAGGTTTATAATTATCCTTTCGATAATGAGAATTTCAATATTGATGTGGACAAGGCAGTCCGTGAGATAGTCAAAGTAAAACCTAAGGTTCTTATACTCGGTGCAAGTTTGTTCTTATTTCCACATCCGGTTGAAGAGATGAAATCAATAGCAGAGAAGGTCGGTGCCATTGTTATATATGATGCAGCCCATGTCCTTGGTTTGATCATGGGTGGTGAATTCCAAGATCCAATAAGAGAAGGGGCAGATATAATAACCAGTTCGACGCACAAAACCTTTCCAGGTCCACAAGGTGGATTAATAGCGACCGATAATAATGACTACTTCAAGGCGTTGAAGAGAAAGGTTTTTCCTGGAGTTACAAGTAACCACCACCTTCATCGACTACCATCCCTTACATTGGCTGCTCTCGAATTCTTGAAATATGGTGAAGCCTACGCCAAACAGATTGTAAAGAACGCAAAGGCATTAGCAGAAGAGTCTTATTCTTTAGATTTACCTGTTGTTTGTGAACATCTCGGCTTTACAGAGTCGCACCAAGTTGTGATGGATGTTAAGAAGATTGGTGTAAGTTCAAAAGAAGCAGTTGAGAATCTCGAAAAGGCAAATATCATCACAAACAAAAACCTCTTGCCATGGGATACGATCAAACAAGTCCATGATCCTTCCGGAATCCGTCTCGGCGTGCAAGAAATGACTCGCTTCGGAATGAAGGAGAGTGAAATGCGTTCCATCGCAAAATTTCTAAAGCGCATCATCCTCGATAAGGAAGATCCTGCCAAAGTTAAGGAGGATGTGATAGAGTTACGAAAACAATTCCAGAAGATTAAGTATGGATTTAATGATGAAGAATGAAAATTCAATGAACAATAAATTCTAATTTTAGGTATTTAAGTTTTCACTCTTGTACCTATTTTTATGGGAGAAAGTGAAATAAATAGAGAAGAAATGCTAAAGGCTGTGCTTAAAATTATGAATCCTGAACATTATTTATTAGGAAATTGGAAAAAATTCATAGAACCCAAAGATTCAGATCCAGAATATGTAAAGTTTCTGAAGAATCTTGACAATAAATTACACTATAAAACCGTAGAAAGTATGACAACAAATATCTCTGGTACCACAACTTACTCTTTATCAGACAATTACACAAGTGAGAAAATAAGTAAAGAGGAAATGGAAAAATTAGTTCAAACCCTCAATGAAGGAATAAACCAAAACAAACTAATATTCTATCCAACAAGATACACATTTACTTTCCCAGGAATTGTATACTCTGTTAGATTAATAGAGGGATATTATCCATTAGCACAAATAAGTGAGCACGAAGTACTAAAATTCAAAGAACAACAGCTCCCAGACGGTTACAACTTCGAAACACTTTCGGAGATCTTCTTGAGCAAAGAAAATATGGAAATGCTAAAACTCTTCGAGAAGGATTTAGAAGACAAGCATAGGCTGACCTTTTCATTGGAACACATTAATGACAAGAAGTTTTATGAGGAATATTGAGAAAGGCACCTCATTAAAGATGATTGAACCGAGTTTTTGGTTTTCAGACTTGTTTTCTTTGATCATTGTTGAAAAATTCCAAAAATAGCAGAATAAACAAAATATCCCACCGCAAAACACAAAAACACCGAACCATTAGCGATCAACGACTTCTTAAATGTAGCAACCGTATTTACCCATAGTACACGGTCTAACATTGGTTTAAGAATTGGATCAGAAATTGTGGCTATAACAAAAATAAGGAGCATTATTGCAAACGCGATGACAACGAAATTTCTCCTGTATTTCTCTCGTATTGCCGTTTTCTCGATCTCTCCTACGATGGCCCCAAGCAAGAAATATACCATGCATTCCCCAATCCAATTTCTGAAGAAAGCCCATTGGATGAGTCCTACAGCAGTGAATATGAGTAATAGAGTCGCTATGTCTTTTTTCTTTTCGAGGATTAGGAGGTTTGATATGTACTCTGGGAGTTTCATGATAATTTATTAAAGGTAGAGGGATTAAATTAATTAGAGGTTGATATGACAAGTAAAAGAAAATTAACAGATAAAGAAATAGAATTTATAGTTCAAAGATTAAGAGAAGGCAAACCATTACCTGAAGAATTTAAATGGATTCTCTTTGAACCAAAACAAGAAGCTGAGCTAATATACGCTGACAAAGAAAGGGATATTGATATAATAACAGAGACTATGGCCGCTCCTTTACAATTAGTAAAGTCTTTTGGTAAAATAGAAGAAGGAAAGTGGCATAATATGATCATTTTTGGTGATAATTTACAAGTTCTAAAGGAATTGTTAAAATGGAAAGAAGAAGGAAAACTAAAAAATCCAGATGGAAGTTTGGGAGTTAAATTAGTGTTTATTGATCCACCATTTGGAACAGGAGATATTTACGGAAAAGGAAATGTAGGAGCTTATTCTGCAAAACTAATGGGTGCAAAATATTTAGAATGGCTAAGGAAAAGATTAATTTTACTCAGAGAAATCCTTTCAGACAGTGGAAGCATTTATGTTAGAATTGATTATCATTTCGGCCATTATGTCAAAGTTTTAATGGATGAGATTTTTGGCAGAGAGAATTTTAGGAATGAAATAATAGTTAATAGAACTAAGAAAATATTCGAGGGTATTAACAGATTCAATACTGCAACTGATTCTGTATTCTTTTACACAAAAACAGATAATTACATTTTTAATGGTGTAAAAAAAGAAAGAAAGGAACAAAAATGGATAGCTATGCATTCTCCAGGAGTAAGATGGACAAAGGTGGATAAAAAGTATTTGAAATATTATAAACCTGAACAATTAAAGGAAAAAAATGGGGAGTTCTATTCTCGTGGCAGGGTTATTTTTGGAAAAGTTATACTTCCACCACCAGGACGACATTGGACATTCACTCAAGAAAGACTTGATAAATATTTAGCCGAAGGACGGATAAGACTTAATCCCAAAACGGGAATGCCTGAATATTTGACAAGCCCGGAAGAAATTGTAGATTCTAATTGGACTGACATTCCTGGTTACTCTTTCCAATGGAATTACCCAACCGAAAACTCCGAACAACTCCTCGAGAGAGTAATCAAAGCATCTTCAAATCCTGGAGATATTGTTCTGGATGCTTTTGCTGGATCTGGAACAACAGGGGCAGTTGCTGAAAAACTTGGAAGAAGATGGATAATGATTGATGCTGGAAGGCTCGCTATTTACACGATGATTAAGAGAATGTTGAATTTGAAAGAAGGAATTGGAAACAAAGGTAAACCATTAAAACCAAAACCATTTGCTGTTTACAATGCTGGTTTGTACGATTACAAAATGATTAAAGAATTGCCATTTGAGAAATATAGAAAATTTGCTTTGGAATTATTTCAATGCAAAGACGAGCCGCATGAAGTTGGTAAAATAATGTTGGATGGCTATTTTGGATTAGATCATGTTTTAGTTTTTAAATGGAAGAATGAGCATGAATATGTTCTTGATTATGAATTCATTGATCAGTTACATTCTTTGATAGGAGATAAAATCGGTAAAAGGTTTTTCATAATAGCTCCATGGGCAAGTGTAGCATTTAGAGAAGATGTTATCCAAAAAGATGATGTTAAATATTACATTTTGAGAATTCCTTATTCTGTGATAGATGAACTACATAAAAAACAATTTACACCTTTGAGTCAGCCAATTTATACTGATCAAGATGTAAATGCTGTTCTTGAGCAAGTAGGTTTTGACTTCATTAACCCACCAACAGTTGAATGTGAATATTATTTTGATAAGCCCAAGACTAGTTTGGGTAGATTCACAGGAGAAAAAGAAGCTGTCATTAAAATCAAAAAATTCCACAGCAATGTTATAACTAAAAAACCAATTCCTGAAGAAGATCGTGGCTTTAAAGCATTGTCAATGGTAATGGTTGATTTTGATTACAATGGTGAATGGTTTAATCTGTCAAAATGGTTTAGCTCAAAGGATTTAGAAAAGAATAATTGGGAAATTAGACTTGATCCGAAAAAACTTGGAAAGAAAATAATGGTTGTATACATAGATGTTTATGGAAATGAGAAAAAGGAGGTTTTGAGTTTAAAAGATTTTAAGAGGAGGGGAAAATGAATGGCAATTTTGATATAATGCAAATATTTGGAGCAGTTATAGCTATAATTTTAATATTTGGTGTTTTATTCCCAATTATTACCCAACTTAGTAATTTAACTTGTGAAAATGAGCAGAAAAAAATAACTCAATTAAATGAAGAAATTAGGAATTTACAAAATTCATTAAAAGAAAAAGAGATGGAGATTCAAAAACTTGAAACTGCGTTAGCTTCTTTTAATAAAAGCTTAAGTGAAAAAGACAAGATAATTGCGAATCTTTCAGGACAATTATCTGAAAAAGAGATGAAAATTCAAAACCTAACCATGCAACTAGAGTTTTATAAAGAGAAAAAATACTTGCCACAAATCAACAATTACTTTTATACACTATCTAATTATATTCAAAATATTCAAAACCAGTTCTTTCCTATACAAATATCTATAAGTATACTCTCAGCATCTTTACTTGTGGTTGTTATTAAAGTATTTAGCCTTGACAAGTTCATAATTTCTTTATTTAAAAGAAAAAAGAAAAAGGTAGATAAAAATGCCATCAAAACTCAAAATAAGTCCGAATGATTTGGTGTTGGAAGTTTCGGAAAATGTTGATCCCAAGAAGTTTGATATTTCTAAGTATGATGATTTTATTGAGGCGATATGTGGGAATAGGTATTATCAAAAAGAAGCTATCAGGAAAGCACTTTTTTATTTCTTATCTGGAAATTATAAAAATCTGAGAGATTTAGCGATTAAAAATTATCAGAAAAATGAAGTATTACAAAAGATTTTTCCAAGACAACAAGATTATGAAAAGCATTTACAACTCCCAGATAAACTTTCAGCGACTTTGGAACTAGCAACAGCAACAGGTAAAAGCTATATTCTTTATGCTATTGCCAGAATCATGCTTGCTGAAGGTGTTGTCAATAGAGTTTTGGTTTTATGTCCTTCCACTACAATAGAAGCCGGATTAACAGAGAAATTTAAGGAGTTATCTTCTGATCCTGAATTACTAAGACTGCTACCGAAAGATGCTAAGATAAAGAATCCTAGAATAATAAGTGCTGATCAAACAATCAAGGAAGGAGATATTTGTATAGAAAATATTCACGCAGTATATGAGAGAACAGGTTCTTCAATAAAAGCAAGTCTCAAAGGAAGAGGCCAAGGGACGCTTGTTCTTAATGATGAAGCACATCATATTTATAATAAACCAGGTAGAGACAAAGCCATAAAATTATGGAAAAAATTCTTACAAGATCCTGAATATAATTTCAAATATATTTTAGGTGTTACCGGAACTGCCTATATAGAAAATGAATATTTCTATGATGTAATCTATCGGTATTCATTAAGACAAGCTATAGAAGACGGATTTGTTAAACTGATAAAATACGCTGTTGAAGGTGGTGCCGCTACAGAAGAAGAAAAATTTAAGATGATATACCAACATCATCTTAAAAATAAAAGAAAATACAGAAAAATAAAGCCTCTAACTATAATTGTTACAAGAGATATTAAGACATGTAAAGATTTAACAGAAAAATGGGTTAAATTTATTTCTAAAATAGAGAAAATACCAAAATCGGAAGCTGAAAAGAAAGTGTTGATTGTAACTTCTGCAGATGAACATAAACAAAACGTTTTGAAACTTAGAACTGTTGATGATAAAGACAATCCTGTAGAATGGATAACCTCTGTTAGCATGCTTTCAGAAGGTTGGGATGTCAAGAATGTATTTCAGATTGTTCCTCATGAAAAAAGAGCTTTCAATTCTAAGCTTTTAATAGCACAAGTTTTGGGAAGAGGATTAAGGATACCGCCACAATATGCGACAGAGAGGCCGGAAGTTATAGTGTTCAATCATGTTAGATGGGCACCAGAGATAAGACAATTAGTAGAAGAAGTAATGGAAATAGAATTAAGACTTCATGTATATCCTATAAAAGAAAAGGATCGATATAATTTCAAGATACATCAAATAATTTATGAGTTAAAAGAAAAACCACGAGAAACTAAATTCAAGACTAAAGGACCAAAGAAGATAACATTTTCACCACAAGTAGAATCTTTAGAAAAGGAAACAGAATTTGAAAAAGCAGTGACTCATGAAAGAGAGATTATTAAAGCAAAGGTCAAATATGATTTTTATACTGTTGAAGAAGTTGCTAATGATATTTGGAATAGGTTAGTATGGGATGATAGAGAATTTGGAACAGATTTCTCAAAGAAATTCACAATAGAAAAAATAAAGAAGTTACTTAAAGATGCGTTAAAGAAAATAGGGGAAAAAGAAAACCGAATTTCAGAAGAGAACAGATTAAAGGCTATTCGGGCATTTGGAATTTTCAAAAGGAAAAAGACAAAATCACCAAAATATGAAATTTCAATAAAAGAAATAAAGGAAATTGATACAAGAGAGATGAGACCTCATTCAATAAGTGTAAGTAGTTTGAGAAAAGGTGTTACAGTGTTCTTTGATGAGAATTCATTAAAATATAGCGATGAAGAAGATAAAAAAATTTTGGAGAGTCTACCGGAAGACGAATCAATACCGGCTTCTGCATTAGGGGACAGATACATAAAAAATACCTATTACTTCAAAACACCTACAAATATATGTATTGTATCTTCATCTCCAGAAAGATTGTTTGTTAGGAAATTAGTTGAAAAAGAAAATGCAGAGTTAATTGATGGTTGGATCAAATCTCCAGATGTAGGTTTTTATTCTATTGATTATTATTGGCGTAAAGGTGAACACCATAAAAAAGGTTCCTTTAATCCGGATTTCTTTTTGTGGAGAAAGAAAGATAATCTTGTAATTGTTGTAGAGATAAAAGAAGATGCATTAATAGAGAAAGTTAAAGAAGGAGTAAGCGATATAGCTAAGGAAAATAAAGCAAAATATAAGTTTGCTAAAGAACATTTTGAAAGATTAAACAAAAATAAGAAAATAAAAACAAAATACTTTTTTACCTATTTAACACCAAGGGATTTTGGTAAATTTTTTGAATATTTAAAACAAGGAAAAATAGAAAAGTTTAATTCAGAAATAAATATAGCGTTGGAAGAATGACTAATAAAATAAAGCAAAATACGGTCTGAGTATATTCCAAAGTTCTATCGGTCTTAAAATTTTTATTTTTGTGATCTTTTTTCTACGTTTCCATTACCCTCTATTGCCTCATCAAGTCTATTTCATGATATGACTTCTTATTAAATTTTCACAAAGTTATCAAAAATGATAACTTTAAATATGAAAAATAAGAAAAAGTAGAAAACACACTTCCCAAAAGGACCCCCAATCCCTTCCTTCCCCTTCCTTCTTCTTTTGATCACCGATGATCATATTTAAACTGACTCGCTCCTCTCGAAGAAGTAGGCACCAAGGAGAGTCATGAGGGCGGAAAAGGCGATCAATACTGACAAATCAA
>Ga0190313_1000096_pt1 | contig 55875 bp, 36 predicted proteins | sample 4870071011_MG_FD_169989 | JGI IMG/M metagenome (GOLD analysis project Ga0190313, IMG submission 169989) | Hydrothermal vent sediment bacterial communities from Southern Trench, Guaymas Basin, Mexico - 4870-07-10-11_MG | ecosystem: Environmental > Aquatic > Marine > Hydrothermal vents > Sediment ...
ATTAGTTATGCGAGAGATTCTCGTATAGATATTGCACAGAGAGCGGCCGCACGTGCGGCTAAGGATTTGGCCAACTATGAAGAAGAGTATAAAACGTGCTCCTTAGTATAGCGATATACTAAGCAAACCGTGAATATGCTGGAACATCTTGTTAGGTTACAAGTACTAGTCATTAGACAGTAAAAATCTTGTAAATAGAGAAAATCAGCAGAAATGGAGATTTTTATGATAATAGAAAAAGAGATATTAGATAATATATACAACGGTAATGTGTTTGAAACAGCAGCTTTATTGAGAGAATCAGTACAAACTATTATGGCGTCATTAAAGAAACATGAGATTAAGTTTGATACACCTAAACATATCTATAGTGGACTTAGAAATACAGATTTTTCTGCATTTCAGAAAAGTTTATTAATAGGTAGTGTTATTGGTGACGGTCATATAGAAAAAAGGTCTAACTTAAAAAATGCTTTGTTTAGGGAAGATCATGCTGTCGGCCAGATCGAATGGTTACGATGGAAACACAAAAATTTAAAACCGTTTACAACTGCTAATATGTGGGAAACAGATAGAGGAAAAAAAGCATTAATGCCTGATGGGCGTGGTGGTAAGAAGTATTATAATATACAGAAGGTGTGTGCTATGACCACTGGAAGTCACCCATATATAACTAAATTACATGGTTTATTTTATAAAGATAAAATAAAGGTTTTACCAAAAGAATTTATAGAAAATCATTTTGATTTGATAGCGTTGGCAGTTTTGATAGGTGACGATGGTAATTTTTGTGAAAATAGTATTAGAATATGTACTGATAATTTTACTAAAGATGAAGTTTACTTTTTGGCTGACGTGTGTTCTAAATTTTATAATAGTAGAATAACTGTTAGAAAAGAGAAGGTAGATAGGTACAGGGTAGTATTTACAAGAATAACAAAGGACTTAGATTTTTTTTGTAAAATGAAAGAAGTATTACCGTTATGTATGCATCATAAAGTTTCTCCAGTTCTCAACGAACACCAAACGGCTACTCAATAAAGAGTAGATGGTATGTTCTGTCCTGCATGGAGATATGCAGAGTCAAGAAGAAATTCTTGGCCGCCTGAAAAGGAGTAATATTTCAGGTCATAAAAGTAACAGTGAAGCGGATGGAGGGTAATTATGCCCGCCGCCACATCTTCATTTTCAGGTAAAGGGCTCTTGGGGTCAAGGCCAGCCCCGATTTATGAAATTCAGCCATCATCTACTGGTGCTGGTTATCTTTCTAAAGAACTTATTAACAAAATGATTGTTGGTTTTAAGAGAATTGGTAGAACATTGACAGACCTTTATGTATCCCCTGAGGATAGAATGACGCAGTATGTTAATAAAAATTTAAATAGTATTAAAACTACTGCAGTGTCCCGTACTCACGTAAGTGAGTGATGAAAAAAGAACTATATGCTGGAAACCCCTTAGAACTAAACTTACTGATATGTAAAAATAGTTTAGATTGGGCAATCAGCAGGCAACTTTTAATGAGGAGCCTCAACGACTATACGTTCTTCCCCCAATTATGGGGTGATGATATAGTCTGAACTCATAGGAAACTATGAGAGGGGAAGTCGAAGAATTTCCCCCGCCTAAAGAAATTTAGGTCATAAAAGTAACAGAATGGCAGCGGATATAAGGGAATGGACGGATTACAAAAGTAGTCCCCCTATTTGGAAACGAGTAGGTGAAAAGTTAGTGAATTCGGTGGAAGCCCTATTCTTTGGATCGAGAAGGGTAATACCGAGCCAAGCTTGTGCATAACAAGAAGGTGTAACGACTATAGGAATTTGTTATAAAATGTTTAATGATGAAAAAGGTTTAAGTTTAGATAGAAAAAATAATTTAGTTGTTCAGTCAAAGCATCAAGCAAATAGTGCTATTATAGGTATGTTGCTTGGAGATGCATCTATGCGACGTTACGTTTTGAAAAAGGCAGAGAATAATAGGGTGAGTATATTGAAGAATAGTCGTGTTCAGTTAGATGTTACTCATTGTGGAAAACAATTAAATTATTTATTATGGAAAGAATCGATACTAAGGGCTTATATTAAGTTTTGTAAACTAATTAAAGATCGTTCCAAAGAAGACGAAGGGTTTATATATTATAAAAAAACATCTTTGGTTAGTTCTACTAGAAATTTGATTTATTTATATAGAAAATTTTACAGCTCAGGTAGAAAGATTGTTGATAGAAAATTATTAAATAGGCTTACAGATTTAGGTCTGGCTATATGGTTTATGGATGATGGAAGTTTAATTCCACATAGTTTTAAGCCTGATGGTGAAATTAGAGCTTTAAAATTGAGATTACATACTTCAGGTTTTAATTATGATGAGCATGTGATCATGAAAGAGTATTTTAGTACCTTTGGGGTTGATTTTAATATTACTATGGATAAACAGTATTTCCATTTATCCACAGGTAAGATGAGTTCTATTTATAATTTTATTGACAGGATAAAACCTTTTGTTGAATTAGTAGGTTGTATGGGCTACAAAATTAAACATTATAATAAATTTTTTAGTACTAACCGCCCTATATATAAGGGCGATGATATAGTCTCCTCTGCATAGTAATATGCAGCACTATTAAAGAAATTTGATAGTCCATTTTATGATGGAAGAAGAGGACAGATATAGATCCAGTAACCCGTAGAGAGATTTTTCAGGCTTCTGGTATGGGTTCTATTTGGAATGTAAGTCTTGAAGAGATTCAGCATCTTGGAGCAACTGGTTTGTATAACGTTAATGGCAGTACTTCTGCTTACGGTAAGTTCATTGCCGACGGTTCTGAAGAGTTTAATGCTTATACTCTAGAAAACCCGAATGTAACTAATGCTGATGGTACTGTCAATACTTTAGGTGAAACTCAGGTTATCGGTTTTGATCTTACAGAAAACGATTCACTTGTTATGCCTATTAGGAAAGAGTTCGAAGCTTATGATGATCCAACGTTACTTAGAGTACAAAAACAGGGTTTCTTTGGATGGGCTGAGCTTGGATTTGCCTGTTTAGACAGTAGAATGCTTGGTATGGGTATTATAGATAGAAGTCTATAAATCTATAAATAACAGTACCTTATAGATAATAGTTATTTTTTATAATTTACTATAGTTGTTTTTATACGACTTACCATAAAGATGGATTTTGCGGCTGTGTATTTATTTACATTAGCCGTAAAATACCATTTTTTGTTGAATGTTTAAATTACTTCCCTTTCCCTTTCTACAGATTTATAAACTAACCAGTAAAGAGGTAGGGGGATTTGTTATACATGAAAATTTTGATTACTGAAGATTGTTTAGAAGATATAGATCAATTTTCCTATATTTATACTAGAGACGTGTTTAGGAGAAAGAATCTTTATTATAAATTTAAACTAGAATGTAGTGTATGTGGTCAGTCTTTTTTTATGCGGATGACTTACCCTACAAATGTATGTAGTATTGTATGTTCCAGTAAATTAAAAAGTGTAAGAGATAAAATTTCTTTGTCTTTATCTGGGTTAAAACGATCGTCTTCAGAGTGTGTTGCTATAGCAAAGAGAATGTCTAAAGGTGGTGTTGTAAAGAAGAATATACCTTTATTCGATACTTACGCCAAGCAGTTAGTTCCAATAGAAGTTGTTAGAAATATTAACGGGGTTCTAGAGGTTAGATGTGCTAATTGCAATAATTGGTTTGTCCCAGGAAGAACTTCTGTAGAGGGCAGAGCTCAATATATAAAGGGTAATATAGATAGGGAGTGCAGACTCTATTGTTCTGATGTTTGTAAACATAGTTGTTCTATATTTAATAAACACGAACACCGTAGTGATACGAGTAGTAAACAAAATAAATATTTTACTAGTGTACAGCTTAGTGTTTGGTCTGCGGAAGTAATTAAGAGGGCCGGATTTAAATGTGAGTATTGTGGTGAACCAGCTAAACATGCACACCATGAGCGTCCGAAAAAGCTTGAACCGTTCTTTGCTTTAGACCCAGATAATGGGGTTGCCTGCTGTGTTAATTGTCATTATAAATATGGGCATATCGGTGATTGTTCCACTGTTAATATATCTAAAGCAAGTCCATGTTAAGGAGAAATAGTTATTATATGAGTTTATTATGTTTGACAGAAAAAATCAATAAAAAACGTAAGTATAAAAATAAGAAATGTGCGATGTTAGGGTGTGGTGTGGTTTTTACTCCGACATCTGGAAATCAAAAATATTGTGATGCTTGTAAAGAAAAAGCTAAAGCTATAAGGGATAAATCACAGTGGAGAGTCAAGAATAGAAAACGTAACGGGCATGTTCAATACAATAGGAAATGTTTAGCTTGCGGTACAGAATTTATAACATGCTATTCAAAACAGAAATACTGCGGAACAATTGAGTGTGAGAGATACAGAAAGAAAATTAATAGTGTTGTTATTGAAGAAAAAAGAAATAAATTGCGTAAAGAAGCTAGGGCAGTAAAGCGAGCATTGGCTAGACTAGACAACTTAAAAAACGTAGAATTATTTTTAAATTCCAATAATTATGAACTTTTAGATTCTTCTAACTACATAAATTCACATAGAGGTAAATTATTGGTAAAGTGCCCTAATGGCCATGAGTGGCAAACTACATTTCATAATTTTAAAGATAATAAAAATAGATGTTACAGTTGTTATGTTAAAAATAATTATGTTTCTAAACCAGAACAGAAAATCCGTGATTTTATAGACTCGAATTTTCCAGATCTAGAAGTAATTTACAACGATCGTACACAAATACGCCCAAAAGAACTTGATTTATATTTTCCAGACCATAATCTGGCTGTAGAGGTGTGTGGTTTATATTGGCATTCTGATACTGCTAATGGTGTGGAACGTGATTATCATTATAACAAAATGACAAGTTGCTGTAAAAAAGGAATAAGACTTATAACTATATTCGAGGATGAGCTTTATAATAATTTTGATGTAATAATGTCTAGAATAAAGCAGGCTTTAGGTGTTACTAAAAATATAATATACGCTAGAAAATGTACTATAAAGCCTATTGAAAGTAAGGAAGCAAATGATTTTTTTATTGCGAATCATTTACAAGGAAGATCCACTGCGAAGAAACGTTGGGGTTTGTTTTATAATGGTAGTCTATCTGGTGTTTGTAGTGTTGGTAACATTATAAGGAAACATACGTCTAAAGAAGATGTGTTGGAATTAAAGCGTTTGTGTTTTCTTCCAGGTATAAGTGTGGTTGGGGGAGCAAGTAAATTGTTTAAAAGAGCAATTGAGTTTGCAAAGGAAGAAGGATACACTGAGATAAAATCTTATTGTGATATGAGGTATGCTAATATATTTAATCCTATTTACGAAATATTGGGATTTAGCTTATTAACATATACTAAGTATACTCCACATTACTTTAAAAATGGGGTCCGGTATAGGAATATGTCTCTGAGAAAAACTCCCAAAGAGCGTTTAACTGGGAAAACGGAATTAGAATTGCGACAGGAACAAGGGTATGATAGGATTTGGGATTGTGGGCATAGAACTTATACTTATCATATAAACTAATTTTGCAGTGTTTACTCTTTACTAATAAACTGACTTATGTATAGATAGAAGAGCTTAAGTTAATTTTAAATTGTAATCACGTAAACTTTTAAATTGTAATCACGTAAACTAATTTTAGTTGTTACTATTGGGTTTTTAATATGGTTTTATTTTTTAAATTTTTATTAGCAATAGTGCTTACTGAAGCTTTTACTGAAATTGTAACAAAATCAGCCATCTTTAATCCTTTTAGGAAAAAGATATTTGAGTTTGGACATAACAATAAGTTTTTTAAATATCTACATGATCTACTTGATTGTGGTTATTGTTTTTCAGTTTGGTCAGGAGTATTTATTGCTTTTTTGTTGTTAAGCGACATAAATTTCATCGGTTTTGGAGTAGATGTGTTTATAATAGGGCTGGTCTTACATAGATTATCCAATTTATTCCATAATGTTATGGATAGGTTACACTAAACATACCGCATGAAACGGACAAGGTTTAAACTTACTGAAAAGGAGAAGTTATTATGGTTATGGAAGGTTATGTTAAGAATATTTCACCAATGTGGATGCATGCAATGAAGAGGTCTATTGGTCCAGGTGCAGAGGTTCCGATAGAAGAGCTTTACGAGCAATACGGTGTAAAATATGATATCAGAGAGGGAGAGGATTTTGTTCAATGGCTTCGTAACGTTAAGCTAAAAGACTCAAAAAGATGGAGAATTGTATTACAACAAGAGGAGGATGAAGCGAAAGACGTTAAAGTCGAACAAAAAATAAATGGTAAATCTAAAGAAATTGGTTTGGATAACGTAGCCCCACTAGTTCCTAAAAAAATGGAGGTGTCACACGTTGTTGAGTTGTCTGTTCGTAAAGGACGTGAAGTTTTACCAAAGATAATGGATTTAAGTTTACTAAAATATGCTCTACAGGAAGCTAACCAGCTTTCTGGTAAGGACAGTCTTTGTAGAATTATAAGAAAACGTATTAAAGAGTTGCAAGTTGGTCGTTAAATTATACAAATTTTAATATAATAGGAGAATAAACAATGGCTAGAAGTTTGCTGAGACAATTAGAACAGATTAGACGTGCAGCTACGTATGATGACACTGTTGCTGACGTTAATTTATCTGCTGTTGCAGAGCCTACTATTTCTGGTTCTTTAGAAGAAGATACTAATGTAATTCGTACTTTGATGAAACAAATAAAACATGGTGACGCGGCAGGTAATTGGTTTGATGCTCCGCCGAAATATTTTGATCCTACTGACACAGACGCAGGTAATGCTGAAAATAAAGACACCACGCTGGTTAATATAGCTAATAACACACTTGATGCTAATACCATTATAGTTGCTGTTAGTGATGATAATTCAGGTAGTGGTTATACGGTTTCTGGAACATCTAATGGTGTATTACTTGCTCCAATAACTACTAATTATGCTGATCCGGCGAATCGTACAGGACTTCCGATTTTTGCTTCTACAGCAAATAACGGTTCTTATTATGATGAGGCTGGTGATAATAATGTATGTCGTATAGATATAATTAATACTGCTACAGATTCTGAGTTCGTAACAAATGGCGGTGATGTAGTATATGCTAAGTTCCATGATGGTGCAGATTTTGGTGGAACTGGTGAGAACACAGACGCTTTTGCCCGTTTTTACGCTAACGAGGTTCCAGTGGATATGTCTACAGTTTCAGGCACAGTAACAAATATTATGTTTGTTTATCCAGTACGTAAAAAACTGTCTGATATGCAGGAACATGAATGGTTAAGAACTGACTTTATCTCATCCTGGGAGGGTGATATTGAGTTAATTGAAGATATTCAGAATGTATGGAGTTACACTGGTGCTGGTAACAATATTGATACTACAGCAGGTACTTGGACAAACACTTCTGCTTCTTACTTACTTCAAGCTGACCCATCGAATTTAAAAGTAGCTGTAGATACAATCAATACTGGTGTTGGTGATCGCATGTTCTCTGAAGAGAATTATATTACCAGCGGTTCAGTTATTTCTACTGCTTTGGACACTTTGGATCAGGAGTTGAAAGATATCGCTGATAGTGTTGATGCAGGTGTTGGTGAAAAATATGTGGAATCAGTGGCTGGTGCTATAACAAAGAATACCTCCCATACAATTCCAGTAGCTATTGGTACTTATACACCTGAAAGTTCTGCTGGACGTGAGGGTAAAAATATGGATATCTATGTCGACGGTCAATTACTTGCTGCAGACACTGGAGTAGCTGGTGCTAACGCAGATCGTGATTATGCTGAGGCATCCAGTACACAGATAACATTTAGATTTAATATCCAGGCTGGACGTAATATTACTTATATAGTACGTCAATAATTAAAAGTTTAGGAAAACATTATTAATAGAAAGGAGGAATGGCAATTTCTCTCATGACTAAAGTCGTGGGTTTTTTTGCTGTAAAACTTATGAATTATGGCAAATAATTTTAATTTACAATATAAAAGTACTGCCGTTTCATCACCCGCTGAAGTGGAGCTGCATTATGGTGCTTCAGTAGTTAATGGGTTGTCTGTTAATGCTTCTCTTTACGCTGGTTCTGATTTCACACCAACGCATTATAAAATGTGGGGAGTCGAATTAGTGGATGGGGAAGGTATTGTCACTGTTTCTGGTGCTGTGTGGAATACTTATGTAAACACTAGAGATATACAACTTGCTAGACATAACGATCCACAATACGCTTATGTAAAGTTCAGAGATACCTCAACTTCTGGAATACCTGAAACTGAGGTTATTCAATCAAATGCTGTTACGTTTGGTTTTGTGGACCCCGTAATTAATGAAACTGTAGAGTGGGAAACGGATTTTGTTGAGTTGGAGTTTGATTCTGCCTCAGTAAATGTATTGAAAAATGATACATATAGTACTAAGGTTGAATTTAATAAAAATAATTTAGATCAATTAGAGTTTAGTGGGCGAGATTTTTCTGGATTAAGATTAGAACCAGAAACTATTTATATTAATCCTTCTAGCGAGATTGGTCGGGTTATTGGCCTTGATGCAGTAAATTACGTAACAATTACTAAAGTTTTAGAATCAGCAGAAACACCTTTAATTAAGGTAGCTTATGGTGATGGGTATGATACTCTTACTACATTCGACCAAACAATAAAAACTACTGTTAGTGGTGAAAATGCCGGTAGAATTTCTAATGTAAATTGGGTTTCTGCTACTAAAACTTTAACATTCGATGCATATAAATTTTCTACTTATGGGTTTTGTACTATACAGGAGGTAGAATTTACTAATGACTCACAAACTGGTGGGTATATTGGTGATACTAACACTATTAAAGTTTATGTGCAAGATACAAATGGTGAACCAGTAGAGAGTGCTCCAGTAACTCTTTCTGGAAGTGGTGATATTATTGGTACATTTCAGGAGTCTATGCCGGTTTCTACTGGAGCAAATGGTATAGCAGAATTTAATCTTGACATTTCATCAGCTGGAACTGCTATTTTTGAAGGCAATGTTGATGACTATTATTTTACTGATCCTGATTTACAAGTTCAGGGTATGGCTACTATATCCGGTGCTAGAAGTTTATTTAGGCAATATGAGCAAATACATAGAACGTATAATTACATAGATACTGTTTCTGGGGTTAATGACAGTGTAGTAGCAGAACCAATAACTTCTACATTTTCAGGAACTTCTAATTCAGTATTAGAGTATGATTTAAATATTCTTAGAACATTGGTAAAACAGTGTAAAGGCACAAGTGACTGGTTTAGCAATACTCCAACTATGTTTGATCCAGAAGACACAGACGGTGTTGGTGTAGAAAATAATCAAGTTACCTTATCTTCTATTTCGGGAAAGACTCTAGATTCTAAGACTATTCTTATTGCAGTAAATGATTCAAATTCTGGTAACGGGTTTAGTATAACTTCAGGAGATGTTGGTTTTTTACTAAATAATACTTTAGGTTATGCAACTCCTGCTGATCGTCGTGGTATTCCTATTTTTGCTTCTACAGTAAATAATGGCTCTTATCATGATGAAGGTGCTGATGATAAAATAGTTGGAATAGATCTTATTAATATGGAAACTGGTTCAGAATTTAGGGATGCCAGTGGGAATATAGTTTATGCTAAGTTTCACGATGGTGCTGACTATAGCGGTGTTGGTGTTGGTACTGATGTTTATGTGAAGTTTTACACAGATACAGGTGCCTATACAACTGTTCCTGGAGATCCTAGTTCTATTTTGATTGTTTATCCCTATCGTAAAGTTATGTCGGAAGTTGATGAGCATGAGTGGGTTAGAACAGATTTTATTAACTCGTGGGAGGGAGATGCAGCTATTGTAGACCAGGTTTCTGATTTATGGTCTTATACTGGTGCTTCTAATAATGAGGTTACTCCTGTTTGGACAAGTGTTTCAGGGTTAACTATAATAACTGACGAGTCGAGTCTTAGAGATGGAATTGATGTACTTAATGACGAATTTGGAGATAGATTATACACTGGAAATTATATTTCAAGCGGACAGCTTATTACAGACTCACTAGATGCATTAGATAGTAATATGTATTTGTTATCTCAAGAAGTTTATTCTGGTGTAGCTGAAAAATATGTTGTAGTTGTTGCAAGTAATATATCCGAAGGGTCACCTTACCAGTTACCCGTAGGGGTTTCTTATACACCAAACTCAGATAGTGACCAACAGGGAGCTAATATGGATGTTTATCTAGATGGCCAGCTTCTTGCAGCAAGTACTGGACTGAACGGAATAAATGATGATAAAGACTATTCTGAAACTGATGCAACACATGTTGTATTTAGTTTTGATATTTACCAATATTCTAACCTTATTTTTCAGGTTAGGACTTAAGGAGGTATAATTTATGGCATATACACCACCATTAGGGAATGATGTAGACTTCTCATTTCAAGGCGGTTACATATCTCCAACTGGTAATAATGTAGACTTCTTGTCTGGTATTGTTGCTGCAATTACAATAGGTAATGTTTCCAGAGATATAATATATGACGATCAAATACTTACTGGATTCGATACTTCTGTTGTGAGATGGCAATCCTCTGCTTCTGGAGCTTATAGAATGGAGGTTGGTGGCGATAATGTTGGTACAGGTTATTTAGTAAAGTCTGGTAATACTACTAGACATCTTTCTATTAAAACTAACTTGACTGACACTGATATTGAAGGAGTTACTACATTTTCTGGGGAAGGAGTATACCGTTTTAATATATACGTGAAAAGTGTTGATGATGTTTGGAGTCCATATAACCAAGTTTAATAAACACTAAGGGGGTGTAAAAAATACCCCCTTTTTTATTATATATATATATATATAAATAGGAAATATTAGAAATATAGGACTATGTGCACTGCGTACTGTAGTGTATTTTATTATTACAAAATTTATGGGTTGGGGGAAAAGGATTATGTTAAACGATAGAGTTGAGCGTAACAAATTTAGAAATGTCGTTATAAATGCTGAAGAAAAAAAGATTATTACTAAGGAAGAGGTCGGGTTTGTTGTATCTTTAGTAGAGCGTTTTAGAAACGATATTGAAAAGAAAATCAAACATTTACATTTGTTACAGGGTGAGATTGCACAATTGAAATCAAACGAACAAATTATTATGGAATTAATAGAAAATATGGTAGCTGCTGCTGAGCGAGATGTTGCTAGACAGGAAACTATGAATAAGCTTAAGGCGGATAGGGAAGTACAAGCAGAGCGTCGTGCGGAGTTGAAGGACAAGACTCCTACAGAGCAGGCTGATACCGTAGAGAAAAAATAAGATGTAACAAAAAAATTGAATTATAAGGGATTGAAAAAAAAAATGGTTGAGAATTCGCTGAATTGGTGTACTACTTGCGATCTTGTAGGGCTACGACAGTTTTGTGTATATTCCCAGCCATTTTTTGTGGAGATAAGCTAGTATGATAATTTTAAGGAGGACTGGAGGACAAGGTTCGTGCAGAGTTATACTATCTGATACGCTTATTGGCGAAACAGATAGTGTAAACGGGGCTTTTTCTACCTCTTACGCATATACTCCTGGACGTATAGAAATTGTTTATAATGGTCAGACCCTCACTAGTCCTGCTGATTTTACAGAAACAGGCCTTAAAGAGATTACTTTTGTTTATATTAGACCAGATGACGGAGCAGTCCTTAGAGCTAATTATGAAATTAGTAATTACGCTGATGATGGATTCAGCTTTGATTTTACTGATTTAGAAGATACCCCGCCAGGTTATTCCTCTCATGCAGGAAAATTAGTAAGTGTAAATGGGTCTGAAACAGGTTTATCATTCATAGATTTTGAACAAGGTTTTACTAATTTTATTACACTGACAGATACTCCAACTACTTATTCTGGTTTCGAGAATCATTATGTTAAGATTAATTCTACTGGTGATGGGGTAGAATTTGTACTACCTGATGGGGAAGCACAAGAAGGGATATCCACAAGTATAGTAAATGGAGCTTACTCAACTACAGTAAATTTTGATCGTGCATTTACTAGTGATCAGTATGTTTTAACAGTTGGGTTAGAAAATACAATAGATCTTACGCCTTCAATTTATCCAACACTGCTTAGAGACAAAACGATTGATGGATTCACTGTAGAATTTTCAGGTAATATAGACTCAGATAACTATTATCTTAATTGGCGAGCAACGCTCTCAGGTGCTGGTACTTTAGGTGGTGGGACTGGTATTACTGAGTTGTCTGATGATTTGAGTCCTGAGCTCAGAGGAAATCTAGGGGTTGGGAGTAACCTCATTATGCTCGAAACTACTCCACATAGTACTACAGTATCTGGAGGGTACGTTAGAGGACATAGTGGTGATGCTTCTGAGATGTTTGTGTTTGATAATTCTCCATCGGCTGGGGACGGATTCAGTACTCCGTTATACATGAGGCCGGATGGTAAATGGGGAACTTGTACAGCAGTAAGTGGGACTACACAGATGCCTTGTGCTGCTTTGGCATTAGAGTCAGGAGATGGAGAAATTAAAAAGATTTTATGGAAAGGGATCATTAGAAAAGGCGAATGGAGTTGGACTCCCGGAGATCTTATATATGTTTCGACTGTTAAAGGGGCTTTGACTAAAATTAGGCCTAATGACGGGCACAGGAAGCAGTGTATAGGGTTGGCTATAGAAGCAGATACAATAAGATTTGACCCAGGATTTGATCCTGGAATTTAAACTTATTTGGAGAAAGGGATAATGGCAAGAAGTTTTTTAAGAGAAAATCAATTAGGCGACCCAGATGTATTATCTGAAGGAGAACATAGGGGGTTAACCCATGATAATTTAGTAGTTTCTGGTACATTAACAGTTTCTGGAGTAGTTCAATTAGGTATTGACTCAGATGTATGGTGGGATGATACGTCGTCTGAGCTTCGTTTAAATACTGTTATTAGCGGTGTTTACCCTACTAAGCAAGACCATTTAACCACACGTTTGTATGTGGATGATAAGGTTTCAACAACTTCTGGGGTACTTCAAGACCAGGTAGACGCTAAACCAGACAGTCTTATTGAATTGGATGATACATTTAATTCTTATATTGGACATGCAAAAAAATTATTATTTGTCAACAGCTCTGAAACCGGTGTTGTGTGTAGTGGAATAATAGATGGTGGTTACTTTTAATTAATAAAGGGGGTTTTTAGATATGGCAGTTAAAATTAGATTAAGACGCGGAACAAAAGTACAATTAGACTCTTTGATGAGTGGGGCAACCCCCATGGTTAGCGGAGAGATCGGATTTACAACAGATACCAAAGAGGTTTTTGTTTCTGATGGGTCAAATGCACATTTAGTTGGTGGGGTAATAGTAGATACGTTTGTTAATAGACCAAGTGCTGGGGTTTCAGGTAGACTTTTTCATGCTTCAGATACAGATGCAACTTATGTTGATGATGGTTCTTCTTGGATAGATGTATCAGGAGGTATTTCAGATCTCGATGATGTCCCAGATGGTTCAGTATATGGTAGAGTAAGACAAACAGAGCTTACAGACGGAAGAGTTGCTCGTTTGGTTACAACAGTTAGCGGTGTATATGTTACTGGACAAGAAATTAGAACTCATGTAAATGATGTTACTTTGCATAGAGTAATTAACGATGTTAGTACTACAGCCACCGATTTGTGGTCCGCACAGAAGATAGGTAATGAAATCGACAATGCAATAGCGGGGTTAGACTTTCAAAGAGATGTTTTAAATAAACAAGTAGATGCTACATTAGACCCTGGCGGATCACCTACGATCGGTGATAGGTATATTTTAACTAATGTAAGTAATCTTAATGCTAATTTTGGAACTATAACAGGAGTTAGTAATAATGATATTGTAGAGTATACAGGAAGTGCTTTTGAAGTAGCTTATGATGTTTCTGCTGTAGGTGAAGGTGCTTTAGTATGGAATATGAATGCAAATTATTATGAACGGTGGGATGGGACTGTTTGGTCTGAATTTGGTGGGTTGTCTGGAGTAACTGCCGGAGCAGGTCTTACAAAAACAGGGAATACTATAGATGTAGGGACCGGTGATGGTATAACTGTTAATGCGGATGATGTTGCAGTTAATGTTTCTGATTTGGTTGGAACAGGTTTACAGGATGACGGTTCAAATAATTTTAGATTAACTACTCAAGGAAATGGAGTCGGTGGGGGAGGGGGTTCTTTGTTAAATGTATTACCTTATAGTGTTGTAAATGATATTATAGCCCCTGTTTCAGTAACAGTTAGTGGTGTAGGAGTATCTATAGATAATGATTCTATAAATCATACATTAGGAGTAATAGAAGTAGTGAAAGTAGATGGTGGTAGTTTTGTTTAATTCCATTTAAAAGGAAAAATTTATGGCTATAGATATAAAAATAAAACGCGGTACACACTCTCAATTACCGACTTTAGGTTTAGCAGAACCAGGTTTTACAACCGATACAAAAAGTTTATATATAGGTGATGGGGTTGGTAATGTAAAGATAGGTAAAGAAACATTACTTGATCTTACAGACACCCCAAGTATGTATAATACAGGTAAGTATTTACGGTCTACTGCTGTTGGTACTGAGTGGGCAGATAGTGGTGCTTTTAGTGGTGTTTCTTCAGAAAACATTATATACATTGCAAAAAATGGAAATGATGTTACTGCGTCTGGAACTTTTAATGACCCATTTTTAACTATTAAATATGCTATATCCACTGTTTCCGGTTGCTGTGATGAGGCTAATAGATATGTGTTTAAGGTTAGTCCTGGTATTTTTTATGAGGATAACCCATTACAAATGGAAGTTTATACACAAATAGTTGGTGAGGGTGGTTTTTTCTCAACAAAGATAGTTGCTAATAATATAAATGAAAGCATTATAAAAACTAATAATGCTACAGAAATTTTAAATTTTGAATTAAATGGTAGTACTGGTGCAAGTGCTATTCTTACTACTGTGTCTGGTGTATTTTCTAATAAGTTTTTGGTAATATCTAATTGTCAAAAAGGTTTATATATAAATAATAAGGATGCGTTAATAAGGTTTTCTGATGTAAATTATGTAGGTAATCTTACTGATGCTGTTTTAGTTGAAAGCGGTTATTGTGACATAAAGGGTTTATATGTAAAACCAGGAGCAGCAATTGAGTCAGTTATCAGAGCTACAGGTGCAGATTCAAGAATTGATATTACTTCTTTAACTACAACAAATAGTGATATAACTAATTGTTTTTATGGAAATAATCAAAGTGTAATTAATAGTATCGGTGGTATTGTTGACAATTGTACAAATGTTTTTCGTTTAAATAATGCTTCTACTTTTAATGGTTCAAATATTATAGTTGGAGATAATACAGTAAGACAAGTTCATATTGAAAATAAGAATTGTACTATTGGTTTTATTGGTTGTGTTATGGACGCAGAAAAAATGTTTGGGCCAGAGAATTATAAAGGCGACTCTGTTTTTTTTAAGGATAGTAAAACAAAGGGTATTACAGTTTACACTGATTTATCGGTTGGAAGACCGGATAGAAGTTGGAGTTCTGTGTTTGGTGGTGGTAGGAGTTACAGTAAAGGAATGGTGGTATTAAGTACAGATAGTACTGCTTCTACTATAAGTGATGGTGATAATTTTATTGATATTACAGACGAAGCAACTACCATTTCAGGTGCAGATTTTAGTTTTCAAGGTACCTCCTCTGGACATTCAGTTTTAGTTGGAGCAGCTTTTACTGAAAACTTACAATTACACGGAGTAAAATTCAATCAAATATCTGCTGCTATAGAAGTAACAAAACGTTCATTTGTTACAGAATATTGGAATGGTACTAATTGGCTAGAGTGTACCAATATGTGTACAGAATCAAATAAAGGGTATTCTTATGCTAATGAACTATTTATAAGGTCAAATAGTGACGAGTATATTTCTTGTAATATACCAGACGATTGTGTAAATAAAACTATAAATGGAATTACTTGTTATTGGATTAGATTTAAAATAAAATATTCTCTTACAACTTTACCAGTTTTTTCGTGGTTAAAGTTACAAACAAATAGAACTAAATTTAATACTGATGGTTTTAGTACGTTTTATGGTAAAGCTAAATTTAAACAGACTGTTTTAGCTACGGGAAATATTTTTGGTGAAACTGGTGGCGTAACAAACGCTTATGTGAATGTTGGTTTTGGAGGGGTTCCTACAGGTTGGGGACATATGTTCAAAAATAATCAATTAAATAGTAATGGTGATGCTATTTATATGCAAATTAATTTACCTCGTGGTATTTGTACAGCGTTTCCTATTACAGTTAAAATAATGGGACATCCGGAACAATCAGGGTCTTCTAGTAATGGTACCATAGTTATTTCGGTTTTACCAATAGAGATACAAGGTGTTTTAGAGGCTGACCCTGATGGTGGTAATTTTCCAGTAGAGCGTACATTAGAAAATACAGAGGTTTTGACAGCAAATGCAGCACAAACAACAAATATAAGTGTTCCGTTTGTTGTAAATAATAAATTAATTACAATTGAATCAGACCCTATAAATATTTCTAATTATTATGAAGGAGATATGTTAGCAATAAGAATAGAGTTAGATGATGATGGTACTGGTAATAAAGATTTTATAGTGTGGACAGTTGAAGTTTCTGGAGTTAAATGGACACATGGGGAGAGGGTATAATGGCCAATATACTTAAGTTAATACACACACAAAATTTTGTTAATACAGACATTATTGAAGTTAATCATAATAGTGGTTATGAGTATTTAAAAGTCAAAGTTATTGTTGATGGTGAGAGTTCTGAAAGTTTAATTAAAAGTATAATTACTAATAAGAACAATCCAACTAATGTATTAACTGTTACATTGATGTCTTCTCAAACTGGAGTAGTTCAATTATTTGGATCAGATGTTGCAAGTGTGGGAGAAAATTCAGCAACAGAACTACACACGATACCTGTAGCTGTGCGAGAGGTTATTAATGAAGAAGTAATTACTATTTCTGGGATGCTACAAGATAATATAGACGATAAAGATAATTATCAAAGTTGGTCGTTTGCAGTAAATGGTCTTACACAAGACGAAATAACTTCAAGAGATGTGTTGAATTTTGTCGGAGCAGGGGCAATAGCGATCGATAGATCTGCTGAAGACGAAATTACTATTAGTGGCAGCAATACAGTAGATGCTGTAAAGGCCATGATGGTTTATAATAGTGTAGTTCAAACAAATGTTGATACTGCAGAAAGTTTACGTTTAGAAGGTACTACAAGATTAGACTCTGGTTTTTCTATGGGTGGGACCAATTCTACAGAGATAACTATTAGCGAAGCCGGTTGGTATGAATTTCAATATTCAGTTGCGTGGGATAGTGATTATTCAAGTAGAGCCACCATGCGTGTATATGTCGAAAGAGATGGTTCTAGTTCTTGGGTTTCTATAGATCAGTCTTACTCTTACGAGTATTTGAGATATAACACATACGGTAGGATGAGTAATAATACAGCGTCTTTTTTTCTGAATGCCTCAGTCGGTGAGAAGTTTAGGGTGCGTATGGATGGGGCTACAACAGGTAGTTTTCCATCAACATCAGTTGATTCAGATACGATACAGAATCAGTGTTGGGTTACAGTAAAGTCTATAGACTTTGATGGTCTTAAGGGTGTAGATGGTGCAGACGGTGTTGATGGGGTACAAGGACCTCAAGGAAGCGGTTCTACTATTAATGTTCAAAAAGATGGTTCGATAGTATCTGGAAGTCCTTTCCAGACATTAAACTTTAAAAATTTTGATGATGTTTCTAGTGTGGTAAGTGGTACAGTTGATATAACTGTACCTGTATTTGGATCTGAATATCATTATGCCTCTGTAGATTCCACAACTAATACTAATAGAACCTATCCACTTAATAAACTTACTATGATAACATCAAGTTTGCCGGTTGGTAACTATAGGATAGGTTGGTATTATGAATGGAGAAGGAACACTACGTCTAATGATTTTAGAGCCAGTGTACAAATAGACAACAGCATAACTGTGATGGAACATTCCGAAGAACCTAAAGATGTGAATTCCTGGCATACTGTGATGGAGCATTCAGAAGAATCTAAAGATGTGAATTCCTGGCATGTTGAAAGTGGGTTTGTTCACAAGTATGTTCCTACAGTAGCAAATCACACAATAGATATAGATTATTGGGGAGAGTCTTACGGTGGTACTAGTTATATAAGAAGAGTAAGAATTGAACTTTGGAGGGTTTCATAATGGTAGATTATGGTTATAATTACACAATAGACCAGTTTTTAAATAACAAATATGATCTTAGCAAGCTTGACAGGGAAATAAGATCTTCGAGTATTACTGTAGCAATCAATTATTTAACTGGCACAGAAGAAGATGTTGATATTTATTTTAAGAACTATCTTCAAGTAGATGAAGTTACTACTTTAAGTGGTATAGTTGCTGTGCATGACGGTATAGATGATAGTATAGACTACCAGCCTGTAAAAATAATGGCGGTGGATGAAGGTACTCATATGAACACAAGTATTTATGATGTTCCTATTGATCGTTCTGGAAAATTAAGAGTACATCAAACATCACGTAAACTTGGTACGAAAACATATTGGACTGGGTGTGGAGACGATCTTTCAGATATAACTGATGTTGGTGGTGGGAATCAGAAATTTTTATTGAATCATACCATTTCTGGAAGTTTAACTGAGGCTGTATATATAGATTTTAATATTTGTTTAAATGAGACTTGGATCCATGAAGGATTAATTAATTGGGAAAATTGTAAAGGGGACTCTGTAACGTTAGAAATGGTTAGCAGAGCAACGGGTATTGTTTCTGGAACAAATACAAATTATAATTTATATGGTGGTTACATGGTTATACCTGCGGATGGAGATGGGACTATTGAGGTTACCAGTGATATAACATCACCAATAGGTGGATTAGTTTATATGCCAAATAATGATCTTGATGAATCACCGACTGCATTTTGGAATGCTGATTTTAATTCTAGTACAGGGTTATATGAAAATATTAGCCCGGCTCCTTATGGAGATGGAAGGTATAATATGTTTGCAGGTGAAATACTATTTGCAAGATTTACAAATAGTATTTTGCTCCTAAATAGTGGTTTCATGCCATTATCTTGTTCAGACACAGATGAATTAGGAAACGGTTTCAGATTAAAAATGACGGGGGAAACTAATATAGATAAAGGAGATCATGAGTGGAGTGTTGCAGCTACTATAGTGTTTCATAGAGCTAGGATTAGATAATGAGAAAAAAATTAACAATAGATTATATTTGTTCAGAATTTAAAAAAGAAGGTTATATTCTTTTGACTGAAAAATATATAAATAACAGTCAGAAATTAGATTACATTTGTCCAAAAGGACATAAACATAGTATTAGTTGGAGTAATTGGAATCACCCTGAAAAATACAGACGTCCTTATTGTTCTGGTAAAGATTCTACATTGGCTGTGCATCATATAGATTATAACAAAAAATTTTGCGGGGCTGAAAATTTAATTACCGTTTGCAGATCTTGCAATTCTAGAGCAAATACAGATAGAGGGTGGCATAAAGCTTGGTATAAAGCAATTTTATATAAAAGATATGGATATGTTTATGAAGGATGATATATGGAATTATATATTTCAGATTTACATTTAGGTAGTTCACTTTTTAAATCTAAACATGAAGTTTTAAATTTAGTATCACAAGATTTTGAAAAAAATAGTAATAGGGATAGACTTATTTAGGAGAATATGATGGATATTTTTATTTCCGATTTGCATATAAGTAGTCCGCTTTTTAAGTTTGAAAAAGAGGTTACTTGTTTATTTAACGACCCAAAGGTAGAGGCCATCTATATTTTAGGTGATTTATTTGATGATTGGGAAGAGTGTCCTACGAAAACTGCTAAAAAGAAAAAAGTTTTTATAGACATGATTAACAATTGTAGTAAAATAAAAGTGATTATAAAAGGAAATCATGATCCAGACATACACGTTATGGGGGAAATTTTTCCTAATATACTAATACTTGAACGTATGGAATTAGATTTGTTTGGAAAAAAAGCTATATTAATTCATGGGGATGAAACAGATACTTCGATGGGTTGGACTAAAACACTGTTTTATGTAAATTATTTACTAGAAAGAGTTGGTTTTAACTTGAAAGCGTTTATCAGAAATACAGTACATTGGTATTTAGTTTGGAAACATAGTGTTTCACCTAATTCTTTAGTGTTTAAAACTGAGAAAGCGTTATATAAGAAATATTCTAAAGATTATGATATTATAATTTCAGGACATACACATATGCCTAAGATCGTTGTAATGGAAGATGCTTATTTTTTGAATACTGGTAGTGTGTTATATAAACCAAATTATTTAGTTGTAGACAAAAATACATTTTTTATACAGAGGTTTTGATATGAATTATTATAAAATAAAATCAAGGTTACTGAGTTTTTTTTCGGATATAAGAATTTATCCTGGCGGTATAATAATAGCAGGCGATTCCCATTACGATTTTAAGGGAAAACATATGAGGCAAGCTTTAGGTAATTTAAAAACTGGAGACGTGCTATTACGTAGATATTCTCATTATCTTGGCAGTGTATTGACTAAAGGGTATTTCTCTCACGCAGCAATTTTTACCGGCGAAAATAATGTTATACACATGTTAGGTGATGGTATAGTAAGAGAGGATATACTAACTTTTATGCATTGCGATGATATGTGTATTTTAAGATCAGTAAATAAAGAGATTGTAGAACAAGCAGTTTTAAATGCTTATAAGCACGAATCTGTGGGAGTTGAATATGATTATGATTTCGATATGGTTAGTCCGTCAAGGCTGTATTGTACTGAATTTGTAGATAACTGTTTTGGGTATCCAATTAAAAAAGAAAAATCTTGTAGTGGTTTTATTTTACCAGATAATTTTTTAGAGTCACCACAATTTAAACTTATTTGGAGAAAAGGATAATATCAAATTTTAGAATAAGGAAATTAATGAGTGGTAAAGGTAACTAAATTATGATAAGAGTAAACGTATCCGAGGCATTTCCAATAACAGTATCTCTTATAGACGAGATTACTGGGTCAGTAGCTACTGGGAAGACTGTTTACTACGATGTTAGACAGTATTTAACAGATCTTCCTATTTTTCCACCGGCCTCAGGAATATTATCAGAATCTATAGTAGAGCCTGGTATATACACTGGTATTGAGTCTATAAATAAAAGTGGAACGTATATAGTGTATGCTACGTGTTCAGGTTTTTTATCTAATACAGAAGAAATAATAATATCTTCTAATTACAGCAGACATTATAATACTTCAATCGAAGATGTTGTAAGAACGACAGTGACTCCTACACCATCACAAGTAGTTCGAAATGTTGGTCCTGGTAAGACAGACTATGTTATAACTAGACTTAAACCAGATCATGTACCAGATTGGACTGGTCCATCTACAGTGTCTGGTTCAGTGTACGCACATTATAAAGAGTTTGATGATGAAATACCATTCCTGATGGGAGGCTCTGGGGTATAATATGGTTGATGTGAGATTCATAGGCTGGGCAGGATATCAATTAGCTCCTTGTAGTGCAACTTCAAGCGGCATTTGTGGCTATGGCATAATAGAAATTGAGCCGGGATTTCAGATAATAGCTACACCGGTGGAGTATGGTTATTGGAGCACGACAGAGCACAGACATATCCATGATGGTACAACAGTTGCAACAATTTATAATTATATAGACCAGCAGATAAGTGATGTGTATGGCGTGCAGTCTAATGCTATGGTGGAGGTTTATAATACTTTGGTTGGCGGTCAAGGAAATTATTGGAATTTCGTGCCAGGAGTTACAAATCCACTAAGCCCTCATAACTTCAATCTTAGTTACTACGATTCAGGGGCTAATTCACAGGAAATTGTTGGTTATTTTGTTAAGTCTATACATCCAACTAAGTTTACTATTACCTGGGGAGAGCGTTAATGGGAGTTAACATAGTAATAACTGGTAATATTTATAATGAACACGGTACACAATACACGGGTTCTGAGATAGCTTATCAGCCGTATTTCGCTAATGTTGTAGGTGGTGGTTCAGCGTCTATTTGGGGAACTGTCAAATACTCTATATTTGGGCAATACAATTTTAATTTAGCAGATAATGATTTACTTACTACTGCAGGTGAGGTGTCGTCTGGAGATGTGGTTATAGTAGTTTTTTGGTCTCCAAATTCTGTAGATAGATCTGTAAGTTGTGAGCACTTAAATAGTTGGAGTGTTTGTCGTTTCGTGTTAGGTACAGGACCGGGTATGGTTAGTGATAGTCTATATGTAGCAGATATACAGATACTGCCTAATATCTGTCCTAATCTTATATGGTCATTACAAGGTACTGGACTTGCTGGTGTTAATGTAACTGCTAATAATACAAGTACAGACACGCACCAATGGGTGTTTTCAGGGACCGAATTATACCAAAGAGATGCGTGGTATGGTGAACAGTTAATGTCTATAAATAATGTTGATAATTCAAGTTATGATTGGGGTGATGGAAACCAAGATAACAACCTGAATGGAACTACAAACGGTATACATAGTTGGGTAATGTCAGGGGATTACGATGTTGAGTTAGTAGTTGAGGATGATTGTGGGTGCACGGTTACTGGTACAGAGCAGATCAAAATTTTTAATAATGTTCCAGTACCGAATATTATAATGACCCCTGGTGACCCAGATCCAAATGAGATGGTTACCTTTCAGTATACTGGGACAGATATAGATGATAATATTACCAATATAGCATGGACTATAGTTGATTCTGGAATTTATGGTAATACTGATACGATAAGTGCTACTAACGTTAGAGATGCTGTTGTACCGCATTCTGAGGGTCAAGGTACCCAATGGTATGGTGAGACTTCTAATGTAGGTGCATTCACTAACCCAGGCGGTCATGTGGTTTATATAGTGGTAAGTTGGTGGGATGGTTTTGCAATTCAGACAATAAATTATAATGAAAGTTTCACACAAGGTATTTTTTCCGGCCCGGCCGTAAATTTTACACAAGTACCAAATGAGGCAGAAAAAGATTTACAAGTTATATTTACTAATACATCTACTAATACAGAGAGAGTTGGGTTAGGGTTACCTAACCACATAGAATATAACTGGAGATGGATAGATGGTGCTTTAGTAGAAAATGAAATTGATAAAGTATATGGGTATGAATTAATAAAAACACCAACTACTGCTTCTTGTGAAGTGCAGCTTTGTGCCCAGTGGAGTGATGGTTGGGATACACAAGAAACCTGTGTAGAAAAAGACGCTGTATTTAAAACTACAATTACAGTATCTGAAGAAGATTGTTATTATAATCTTAATATAATTGGTACTTCTACAGACGGTTCCGTTAGTGGTTATGGGTGGACAATATCTTCTGGTATAAGTGCGGTAGGTCCGTGGGCAGAGACTTGGACAAGTCCTATAGGATTAAATCAGAATGATAAGAAAATATGTTTTACATCATTGGGCTGGTACAAAATAGAAGGTGCAGTGCACGGCACAGGTAATTCAACATATGATGATGAGACGTTATATATAACTTCTGTTTGTCCTCCTGGTGAATCAATTAAAAATATTTGGAATGGTACCGGTGTGCTTGATATTGGTTCCGATTGGACTCATAGTTCGTTTGGTGTAGAAACAGAGCAGGCTATGCATTCAGGTACTTACGGTCTTGATGCTATTGGAATGAGTAATAATACAAGTATACTTTTTTCAGCCCCGGGAGTAAGTAATATTTTATTAGATGATTATGATTTTTTAAGGTTATGGGTTAATGTTAAGGATTGGACTTCTGGAATAAATACGACTGTACAATTTAAAACTGTAGGATCGTCTAACAGTAATATAGTAAATTTAAATTCTTACTTAGATACTGGTATCCTTGATGTTTGGCAAAAAGCATTAATTCCAGTAACAGACTTTGGTTTTAATACTGGTGGTATATATCTTAATAAATTAATTTTAAAGTCTAAGGGAAGTTTGGGTATTTGGCTAGATGACATTGCTCTTACAATGGGAACTAGAGAACAGGTAGCTATCCCTATTTGTGCTCCTGATATACATGCACATGAGTTTGGAGTTAAAGGAACTACTTCTAAAGAAGTTAAACCAGCTATGAGGTCTTACCCAGATATTCAGAATGGTCCTAGGGTAATAAATACTTTTCCACCACCAAGCGTTAGTTAAGGAGATTATAAATGATTAATTTAACATTTACGGTAGGAGATATAAATAACGTCCTACAAGTATTCAATACGATACAGATTCGTATGTATACTGGAGAAGGTACACCAGGATCTCCTATAACAGATTTGGTAGCTTTTTCTGATTATACTAAAATAAATGGGTTTGATGTGATTAATGGTAGGAGTGATGTGTCTGATGTAAGTTTAAGATCAGATTTCTCTCAATACTACTTTACTCACACGTCAGGCGTTGCTACTGACTGGTATACTTCTAGATATTATAATGATTCTACAGGGGCAACTTCTGGATGGTCAGACGCAATATTAGGTGAACCAGGAGATCTTTATTATGATCCAGTTTACCCTCCAGAGATAGAGTACGGTTCTGCTGATCAAATGACAATAGACCGTATACGGTTGTATATAGGTGATCCTATAGGGTTACGGAGAGAGTATGGTGAAGAGGCTATGTCTTCAATTCATCCAGATGGAAAAACGTATGAATTTGACGAAAAAGGATGGCCAGTATATGTAACTATGGGAGGAAAGTCTTATGTAAGTACTACAAACCCATCAGTGAATGGTTATAAATTTTTAAGATTTACAGAATTTATTGATGATGTGTGTCAAGAGTGTGTAACATACTCAGGAACTTGTGGCGAGGATGTAGTTAAAGAGGTTACCCACGGTATTGATTTATGGTACTACACATTTCGGTTCAGTTCTAGACAGATTATGGAGGCTTACGAGAGCTGTCCGCCCCCATCACCACTTACACCTGTTACTGCAAATGCCGAAGTTTATATGGTTCAGACTGCTATTGATCTTCTTAGGAGTGAGCTCTTAGAAGATACTACTGAAGATGGGGCCGTTATCAGTGATGAAGGGTCCAAATATGATCCTTCTGCTGGGCTTGAGGTAAGAAGTGATTTATTAAAAGATTTAACTAAAAGGCGTGATGATTTAGTTAGAGCTTTACAATTAACCGGAATTACTGGAGTCAGAGTTGACTAAAGGATAATTATGAGTAGGAAACTAACATATGAATTTGTAAAGGAATCTTTTGAGAAGGAAGGATATACTCTTTTGTCTACTGAGTACATATGTGCTAACAAAAAATTAGATTATGTTTGTCCAAATGAGCACAAACATTCTATTAGCTGGAATAATTGGCAACAAGGCAAACGATGTTACTTCTGTTTTGGGTCAGAAAAGCACACTATTGATTATATCAAATTGTGTTTTGAAAAAGAAGGTTACACACTTTTATCTAATGAATATATTAATAACAGTACTAAACTTGATTATATTTGTCCTAAAGGTCATAAACACAATATAACTTTCGGTAATTGGATTAGTGGTTATAGATGTCCAACATGTGCAAACATAATTAATGGAACTAGACAAAGAAAGCGTGTTTTTGATATAAAAGTTGCGTTGCGTGACGATGATTACACCCTTTTATCTGTAAAATACTCTTTAACAGGTCGTACTGTATTAAAATGTAAATGCCCAATAGGACATGTGTATGAGGTTAGGTGGAATTGTTGGCAACAAGGACAAAGATGTCCAACATGTAGGGGTATTAAGATGTCTATAGACAGATCAGGCCCCAATCATCCAAACTGGAAAGGTGGTATTTCTTGTGATCCTTATTGTGATGCTTGGTCAGATAAAGAGTATAAAAATGACATTAAAAACCGTGATGGAAATATGTGTTTAAATCCAGAATGTTGGAAAAAAGATAACATACTTTCTATTCATCATATTGATTATAATAAGAAAAATTGTTCTCCTAATAATTTAATAACAGTTTGTAGAAGTTGTAATTCTAGGGCAAACAAAGATCGTAAATGGCATACGTCTTGGTACCAAGCTGTCATTAAAAATAGATACATTACACTGGGAGCTGAATATGGTTAGAGGAAGAATTTCACCTAAAACAAAAGAAAGGTTTCGTAAGTCTATACGTGATGTTATTAAGGGGCTTAGTAGAAAGGTTCTTATTTATAAGCAGCCAATTAAAACAGAATGTATGAACTGTTATTTTGACAAGATGACCGGTCGTTCTACCGGTAAATGTAAGTGGACTGTAGATGAAGCTGTTCAGAAGCAGGCTGAATGGGGGTCTACACACCCAGGTCAAGTAAGATTTAAATGGTTTAGGGTAGGCCGTTGTCCAGTATGTAGGGGTGATGGTTATTTAGAGATTAAACGTAGAACGTGGGTAGATTGTTTAGTTATGTGGAGTCCTGGAAGTAGATACGGTAATGAAACTGTATACACTCCTGCTGGTACAGAAGGATCAACAATAGTACAACTAAAAACAGACCCTAAGTATTATGATATATTTAAGAACTGTACTGCCATTATAGTGGATGGGGTTGAGTGTAAGTTATCTAAACCACCAATACTGAGGGGTCTTGGCAATCAGGCGGTACTGATAATTTCAGCATTTACAACAGACAAGCCTAAGCTTGATAGTGGTGAGATTATTAAGGAATATACATAATGAAAAGAGAACATGTAATAAAGAAAATTTCCAAGGGTATGGATAAATTAATTAAGAATTCTTTAGTACATAAGTTTACAAATGTAAGTGAAGAAGTTCGCGAAGTAATAATAGCTGAGTATGATGAGGAGTTAGTCGATGTTGTAACTGATAGAAAAAGTAAAACAAACCCTAATTTATATAGGGATGAGTTTATTGAACGCTTAGAATCGTATACTTATGTGAAGTATAGTGGTGATGTAGTAACGTTGTCTGTTCCTGACATGGAAACTTTTGATTTTTCTGGAAGGTTGAGGGTTATAGAATCCATCATGCGTGGATTGACAGGAATTTATGTTGAAATTAATGAAGAAGATTATATAAAAGTTTTTGGAAAGAGGCCTGTAAACCAGGAACCAATAGATAACTATGTGTCGCCTAAGGACAGGATATATTTGGTTAAACATACTGGAAAGATTAAAAGGTCAGAACGCGAGCTAAAGAAAAAATTTGTCCGTTATCCGTTTTCTAATACAGCCCCAATAGAGATACTTGAAGAAGGACAAAAATTTGTGGATGAAAACATAAATATGTGGACCGAAGAAGCCATTACAGAAGCTCAAAAGGTATTTGCTTTAAATTATAAAGGAGCTAAATTATAATGAGTTATGAGATGAGAAGCCTTCGTAAAGAAGACTTAAGCTTATATTATTATATAAAAGATGTTGTACTCCGTGATTTTGTAGAGTTAGAGCAGCTTGCAGAGATGACTCTAATGTCAGATATGTGCGGAATGGATAGTTTTGTATACGAGTATGTGTCTGGCCTCGAACCGTCACCAACAGAGCGTGGTAGGGGGTGGAAATGTTTTGATCATCCTACAGGCTGTACTTCTTGTGAACCATATCCAACTGTTTCTGGACTTGACGGTGATGGTGATGCTGCGTATGGGACCCCAGAACAGAGTTACCAAGTAGTAGTGTTTGAAACAACTTCAAGTGGTTTAACTGCAGTACTGCCCACTGAATACATGGTTGACTATGTAGATGGAAGAATAGTTTCAACAAGAAAATTAAATTCACCAAAAGTAACATACCATTGGAACTACGTTTCTGTTGTTGATGAGTGGGCTGCTATTGAAGCAGCAGATCCTCCAGTAATTGTTATAGACATGCAAGGTACAGACAAGATGGGTTATCAATTAGGTGGTGGTAAAAAGACAGTACGTAAAGTCGACATTCACGTGTTTGCTTCAGATACAGCTGAACGGAATGACATTGTGGAGACATTATATGATGGTTTGTATCTTAAGAGTTGTCCTTTATATAACTTCCCTACAGGTACAGTCTTAGACTATGACGGTACCTTTTATGGTAGGCGTAGTGCAGCAACACCAGCTAATAAACTAACCTATCTATTTAATAGAGAGAAGGTTTTAAATGTTAGTCAATTACAGTTTGATTCTGTTGTAGCTAGGCATGTTAATTTACCACTAGTAATGTCGAGAGGACGCGATGAAATTATGCTAAGTGATTTAAATGCATATAGGTCAAAGGTATCGTTTAACGTGTTTTCATATGATGACAGGACAATTACTATATAGAGTATTATAATTAAACGAATATGATTTACAGGTTCACACTTTGAAAGAAGAAAGATGAACCAAAAGATATAGTGGTAACAAGAAATATATCTTGGATAAGGAACGTGTTGTAGTAAATTAGCCTCAATTTACGCAACATATTAAGGTAAATATCGACCTGATATGATTTACACATACTATTAAGACCCAAATAAGGGAATGATAGGAGGAAAAATTTATTATGGCTAGAAATAGAATTATATATGCATCCCAGAGTATATGGGCAGAGGGGGAAGTTCTATATAGGGTGCAATCCCTTGGAACAACTACTACTTTCACTTCTGAGGACATAAATTCGATTGTGTCCCTTATCTGGTAACAGGTAAGCTAAAAATTTTACTGTATGCTGGAAACCCCAGTTAAGTTTTAGATACTAACCAATTGGTAGTGATAATTCTAAAATTATGGGCAATCAGCAGGAAAGGGGTTATAATGAAAAGAAATAAAATAGGAAAAGAGAGATTAGTTGCTCTTTTAAATGAGTTTGGTTCTGTTGGTAAAGTATCATCTATGCTATCTATACCATATACAACTATTTATTACTGGTATAAAAGTTATGATATAGAGCTTTTACCGAGTTGTATGACTATATATGAAGAATTACGTAGTGTGCCCTTATCGGATACTCATAAATCAGTAATAGTTGGGTCTGTTTTAGGGGATGGGTCTTTGGTTAAACAAAGGCACTCTAAAAATGCTAGACTTCAAATAGGACATTGTACAAAACAGCTCGGGTATTTAAAATGGAAAAAAGGACTACTAAACCCTTTTGTAAATAAAGTTACTAAGGGAGAGTCTGCCGGTAAAAAAATAATATGTGGAAAAGAGTCTTTTTCTACAGGATATTGGTTAATAAATACTATATCTCATCCTGGTGTTAATGATTATTTTGACAGGTATTATATTGCTGGTAAGAAAAGGGTAGACAGCTCTATTATAGATGAACTAGATTGGTTGGCAACAGCTATATGGATGGCAGATGATGGTAGTTTTACTCTTAGAGATACTAATGGGTATTCATTAAGAGCTTCTGTGGCCACTTGTAGTTTTACTTTAGATGAACTTGCGATTTTAAAGATAGCTTTTAGTAAATTTTATAAGGGGTCTATAACTGTAGACACATATAATAATACACTAAGGCTTGGTGGCGGAACCAAATATATAGATAATTTTTTAGACCGAATTTCAGATATTTTACCAGAGTGTATTCATTATAAACTCGCTCCTCAGAGACTACACGTAAAACCCCTTTTTTATAAAGGGTGAAGATATAGTCCGAACTTCGTAGGAGACTACGAGAGGTTGCTTCGCAGTAACCCGCCTGGAAAATTTTTCAGGTCATAAAAGTAACAGAATGTTTCGAATTAGGGCATTTAGATATTGTTGATGTTGTTGATAATTAAAGTTGTCCTTCATTTAAAGTAATTTTTATGAAGAACTTCACGATATGCTGGAATACCCAGTCAAGCCTTTACTACTACCGATATCGGAGTGATAATGTAAAGGATATGGGCGATCAGCAGGGAGCGGATTATGATAGAAAAAATTAAAAAAAGTGATTTGAAAAGATTGTATAATGAGTTAGGGTCTGTTTATAAAGTAGCAGATAGATTAGGAAAACCTCCATCCACGGTGTATTACTATATTGATAAATATGATATTGATATTAGTAAAAGAAGATTTCCATACACTAAGGATGAGTTAATTGATTTACACAGAGAGTGCGGTTCAATTACTAAAGTGGCAGCTAAATTATCTAGAAGCTATTCTACTGTTAGATATTGGTACAAAGCATTTAATATTGTGCAGAATGCTTCTGGAATGACCGTTTTTCAAGAGTTAAGAAAAACACCAATGTCCCAAAAACATAAGTCTGCTTTGGTTGGTAGTATGTTAGGGGATGGTGGGTTATGGTTAGCCCCACACAGTAAGAACGCTAGGTTATATGTTAGTCACTGTGAAAAACAATTGGGTTACTTGAAATGGTTACATAGTTTATTCCAGCCTTTTTCTAGGCCTATAGTACAGACCGAGGTAGCTGGCAAGAAGATTATAGGGGACTATGTAGTACAAGGGAGCAATTTTTACAGGTTTTACACTATAGCCCATCCTGATGTTACTAGAGTATTTCATTCTTACTATAGAAAAGGATTAAAGCATGTAACCTCTACTGCTATTATTGATGAGGTAGACTTATTGTCAATGAGTATATGGTTTGCAGATGATGGGTCAATATCAAGAAATAAACAAGGTGTTCCGGTTAGCTGTACGATATCCACAAATAGTTTTTCATACAAAGAGCAAATAATACTGGTTGATGTTGTACGTAAGTTTTTTAAAGGTACAATTGGAATTAGAAAGCAAGGTGGATACTATAATGGTACTAAGCGGACAGACTATGTGATTTCTATGTCAGGTAAGGAAGCGGTTAATGATTTTTTGACATTAATAAAGTTAGTTCTTCCTGAATGTATATACTATAAACTATCATAATTTGACCCTCAACGACTGTGTGTGAAGCTCCTAACATTAGCGTTAGGATGATGATACAGTCTGAACTTGCTGGAGACAGTAAGAGGGGAGGTCGAAGTGCCGCCCCCGCCTAACAGGTAAAGCTGAGGTTATTATAAGTAACAGATTTGGATGTCCCAGCGGTGGCTGTGACTCTCAACACCAACGATTTCGGTGATGTAGCTACTTTAGCAATTTTGGCCCAGGTACCTGCAGCAAAGCGTGTTATGGCTGAGAATGCGACTTCAGCAGCCAACGCAAACATAGTGTCAGGGGCGACCTACCTCCATGGTGTCTCCTTGGCTGACTTTGCTGTAACATGTGGTAACCTTACCGGTATTACTATGTGGGCACCTGTTCAAGGTGAATGTAGTCTTGGTACTCTTGCAAATGATATTGACCAGACTTTATTTTTGGATGAGGTTTATATCAATAGTCTTGAGTTTAGTTATACTACCGGTGCTAATGCAACAGAGAACTACGGAGCTGAAACAGACAATAAGATGTGGTTGCTGAATAGTGGGGCTTTTGTTAACCACTTTATGGCCACAATCTCTGGTACTGTTATGAACTTTGATTTTAGTGCAATTGGCTATGATACTACATCTGTAATTCCTGATCTTTCTACAGGAAACTATGCTTTTTTGAGAAAAGATGAGGATGGTTCACCTGCAATTACTTTGTTTGATGTTGCTAGTAATGAAAAGGTTAATTATCCAATGATGAAAGGAGTTGCTGCTAATACAGATGCTGAGTCTAAGACTTTTGTTTTTGATGAAAGTGACGGTACTCTATATTTCCCAGCTGGTCCTTCACCTGCAGTTACTGTAGCAGACGGCGATGAAATTGAAATTATTTATGCTGCAGATAAGTATTCGGATCCAATGAATACATATTTTGTAGAAAAAACTGACGGAGCTAACGCTGATGTTGGTGCCTTACGTCAGGGTCAGGTAGAAATTTATATAATTGATGGTGATGACGCAGCAGCTGCATGGCGTTTGACTGGTGTTACAATTTCTGCTGATCTTACTCGTGAGCCTCTAACTGAGCTTGGCCATCTCGGTCCTTATGATCGTCCGTTGACTCTGCCTATTCCTCTTACTGTAACTGTAGATTCTACAGCCGGTGATCTTGAGAATTGGGCTAGATTTTCTGGGCAGATCGTTGAGTTCGAAGATGGTACTATGTCCGACATCGATCTTAATGACCTTATGAATAAGGATGATCTTATGCTTATGGTCAAGGTTTATGAACAAACCGATGAGGAAGCTGGCGGTACTGGCGTAAAACGTAAAGCTCTTACTGATAGTGTTATTGGTGAGCAGCAGTTCTTGGACGGTGTATTACAGCCGGCTTATACTGCTAATGACTTAGAATACGCTCTTAAGACTATTGTAGTAAAGAATCTGAAAATTACTGATGAGGGAATGACTCTCGATGTCGGTGCGAATGCGACACAGACATTTGGTTTCCGTTCTACCAATGATTTATTTGTGGTCAAGGGTGATCTTTCTGCCAATTTGGCTGCTGGACTAACACGTGCTGTTTAATAATTGATATAAGGTAAAAGGAAGCGGCCGGTTTAGGCTGGCCGCTTTAAATTTTTTAATTGGAGAGGGAATATTATGGCTGTTACTGATAAAAGTAGGGAAAAATTAATACGAGATATAGAATCTGAAGTAACTAATTTGTTTGAACAGGCTTTAGATTATGCACAAGTAGCGTGTCCTACTCAAGATATTTATAAGATACTTCGTTCTAAGATATTGAGGGTAGGAAATAATTGTATCCGTAATATAAAGAAAAAAGCTCAACATTATGATGTAGAGTTTATTCCTCAGTCTGAGGAAATAATAGAGGTTATTAAACTAAATAATAAATAAAGGAAACGGGGAGGGTAAAAACATGGATGCACAAGAAAAGGAAGTTAGAAGATTTTTTTTAGGACCTGACGAGGAAACTAAATATTATATAGAAACACCCACTGCTGAAGATATTAGAGGTGCGGATTGGCAGTATAGTAAAATTTACACACAGTGTCTTGTAGAAGGCATAACTACTGCTGCTGAGATGATGGATATTTTAAATAGAAGAGGAATTATCGGTCCAGAATTTGAACAACGTGTTAATGAGTTGGCTGAGAAGTTGACTGAAGCTATTACCCAACTAGAATTAACTGACGATATGAACGCTAAACGTGAAATGTCTATTGATGTAGCTAGAGCCCGTGAGGAGTTATTTCAGTGGAACCAGCGACTTAATGGGCCTATGAACAATACCGCAGAACAGATGTCGGACGACTCTCGTCTTGAATATCTAACATCAGCTATGATTCTAAATTGTGACTATAATAAAGTATGGGATAGTTATGATACATATCTTAAGGAGAAAAGTCAAGCCTTAGCCACAAGAGCTAGATTTGAGGTAATGCTTTACTTGCAAGGGTTAGAGTCTGATTTTCTTGATCAAACTCCAGAAGCCCAGGCTATGAAAGAGGTTGAAGCTGATATTATTTCCAAAGCACAAGAAGCTATTAAGGCGGCCGAAGCTGTGCATGATGAAGAAGCTCAACAAGTAGAAAAAAAGTCGGTCGGTAAAAAGAAGGTATCTAAGAAAAAAACATTAAGTAAAAAGAAAGAAGAATAAAAAAAAATGATCTTGACCTACGACGAAACAGATCAGTATCTCACTAAAGTTTTTACTGGTATAGATTATCAATATATAGACGATCTACTTGTAGTTTTTAAATTTCCTAACCATGAAACAAGACAAAAAGCACATTTAGTTTACAAAAGGTCTTTTGAAAGTGCTGTGGAACAAGGTATGCTGCCTGTCGAAGAGCTAAGGATTTTGATAGAAAAACGTAATTTAATTACGGCTGCTGATAAGTTACAACTAAAGAAGTTAGAAAACCAACTTGAAGCACAAGAAGTACTTTTATCAAAAACTACAAGAGTGAAAGCTAATCAAGAGCGTATTAAGGGTGTAATAAGAAGACTAAGGCACGAGATACGTGAAATAGAAATTAAGCACTCCTCTAAACTTATGATGTCTGCAGAAAATAAAGCTGAGGAAGATAAGACTTTTTACGTATGTACTCGGTGTGCGTTTATGGAAGATGAAAAAACTCTTATATGGTCTTCGTATGAAAAAGCCTTGAAAGAAGTTAAAATAGAATTAAAAGATAAGATTTTACTTGGATTTCTGAGATTTTTTTCTGGATTTCCAGTATCAATAGTGCGAGCACTATCCCGTAGTAGTTTGTGGAGAATTAGATATATAAATAGTATGAAGACGTCGGACCCTTTGTTTGGTGTATCGACGTCTGAGTACACAACTGACCAATTAAATCTAGTTTACTGGTCTAACTATTATCAGAATATATACGAAATGATGCCAGAAGATAGACCTTCTGAAATAGTTATCGAAGATGACGATGCTTTGGACGCTTATATGAAAGCGTTTTACGAGGAAAGGAATAGACAGGAATCTGAACGTAGACACAAAAGCAATCGATCAGGTAAACTATCTGCATTTGATGCAGAAGAAGTTATAATCACACGATCTCATGAACTTTATGAAGATATAGAGTATGATAAACCAAGAGAAGCACAGAAACTTAAGAATCGAACTGACATTCGAAAAAGGACTAAGCGTGGTTAGGATAGGCTAATTATTTAACTTCAGTAAGGATAAGTGCAGAATTTTCTGCACATTTTAATGTTTCGGAGGTGCACTCTTGGCTGATAATAACGTTAATATAAACATTAACGACAACTCCAACCGTAAAGGCTCAGCTGGCGGTATAGCAGGAAAAGCTGCCCAAACAAGTGTAAACGATCCTGCGTCAATAACCAAACTCGCTCGCCTATTAAAATCCGCTTTAGAAGAAAACTCTAAGAAGACTGGTGACGTCATTGACAAGGCCATATCTAAGCTAGTTCGTGTTATGGTCGAAAGTGCTGGTGGTGGTTCAATTAGCGATGCCGATATTAAGAGTATTATGAAGGGTGTTGGTAAAGAACTTGGCGACGAAGTTGTAAAATCTATTGCTAAAACCCTACCTAGGTCTTCCGGAGAAAAGCAGGATTCTACTGCTATAACTAAGGCCATAGACAACAGCATGGTAAGAGCTGCCGATAAAATGGCCCAGACTATTTCAAGTCGACTATCAAAACAAGAGAACGTTTCAGTTAATTCAACAGAACTAGCTAAAGGAATCGCTAACTCTATGCGTAGAGCGGTGCCTGCTAGTACTGATAAAGCTACAAGAGAACTTATACAGGCCATTGGCTCCATGAAAACTATTTTCAGAGATATTAAAACTTTGGTTAGTCAAATTGGATCTATGCGTAAGTCTGAGGGTAAAGTTGATGTTGGTGAGATTAGTAGTGTTCTTGGAAGCATTAAAAGAATTCTAACAGATTTTAAAGCTCTTTCACAGGAAGCTAGTAACGCTAAAGATTCTTTGAAAGATTTAGCGTTAGAAAGTAAGCAGATGCTCGGTACTCTTACTACAGCTATTAATGATGTTAAGAGAAGTGCTGAAAAAACTGTTTCTGGTGTAAAGCAGAGAGCTGTTGGCGACCCTAAAGATTTTACTAAAGAAATTGTTACTTCTGTTGTAGGGATTATAACTAAATCAGAATCACTAAAAGGGACTTCTTTAGAGAAAGCTGTACGTAGTCTTGAGGGCAAGATCGGTGATATGTCCAAACTTTCTATTGAATTACAGAAATTTCAAAAAACATTTAAGCAGGAAATTACTTCTGGAACTATTAAAATAGAAGGTATTGAAAAGGTTTTAAAGGAATTTGATCAAATTGTAACAAAGCTAGGTAATGTGCCTAAGCAGATTGGTATGGATAGAGCCTCTAAACAGGTTGGCATGGATAAGTCACCTAAGCAGATTGGTATGGGTAGATCTCCTAAGCAGATAGGTATGAGTAAGCCACCTAAGGAGTGGAAGGACTTCGCTAACTCTCTCAGTGGGTTCACACAGAGAACTACAAAATTAATTACACAAGTTAAACTTATAGTAGACGACTCTGAGATCAGAAAGATGATACCAGATGAAATTGCTGTAAAAATTACTCCAAAGGTTGAGTCTAAAACTATATACGATGATGTTGAAACAGCAATAATTCGTGCTCTTCATGATGCTGAAAAGACAAAGATTACACCTAAAGTTGAACCGGTTGTTTCAAAAATTGAGATAGCTTTAAACAATAAAGATTTGGCAGGTATTAGAAAGGGGTTAGCAGAGCTTTCAAAGATTAAACTAGATTCTAGCCAACTTATCGATGATCTTAGAAAGAGAATTAATGTAATAGAAGGTAGTGCTGAACTAAAAATAAAGGCAGTTTTAGATACTAAATCTTATGACGATATGCTTGCTACTAAGGTTAAAGCTGATCATAAAAGACTTCAAGCAGCTTTGGCTACTACTGCTCCTACTACTGTTGGGTCTACTGGCAGGTCTTTTTCAAAGATAGACCCAGTTGGCCGTTCTCTTTACAAACAGCAGACAGTTAAACCAGTTGAGGGTGGAGAGGTTAAACGTGCTAGTACTATTAGAATTTTGTCAAGAGATGCTCAAGGTATTAAGCAAGATACAGAGCAGAATATTAAAGCTTTGTCTGCTTCGTTATATAAATTACAAGACCAGGTAGTTAGTGGGTTAGAGAAACAGTTTTCAGATGCTGAAAAGAAATGGGCTGTAGTTAAACCAACAGGAGGTACTGCAAGAGACGCTTTTAAATTAACTCCTGGTGAACGTCAGTGGACAATGCAAATTGCTAATCTAGATAGATTACAAAGAATAATGAAAGATTTTGATTCTGGTGTAATGGATTTAGTAAATGCGTATAAAGCACAGGCTGTACAAGAACGTGTTACTATGGCTGGTGGTCCGCAGAAACAGGCAGATTTGGTAGGACAATGGTTAAAGACTGTGTCTGCCCCACAGATTAAATCTGTAGAGGGTCTTGATAGTATAACAAAGGGTAAATTATCTAAGGTTAAGACCTCTTTTTCTGGTACAGACGTTAGTGACGAGATGCGTACACAGATACGTAAGCTTTTTGGTGATGTAAAACTAGAGAATATTTTTAGAAAAACTTATGCAGAATCTGAGGCTAAGCGTGAGTTACAGAGTGAGGGTTTAGTAAAACAGGTAGCTCTTCCTGCAGCTAAAGTGACAAAGACCGGTAGTGTTTCATTCCAGACGGTTCATGGTGCGGAACGTGCTTTGTCTAAATTTGCTAAGTTTGAGACTGGTTTTGAAAAACTTTATGAGGAGTTGACTGGTTTAGCTGTTAACGCAAGTAAAGAGGGTAAGAAACAAATTTTCACAGAAGCACGTGGTTTTACTGTAGCAATTAAAGAGTTGGGGGTACGCCCAGGCCCAGATAATTTAGCATCAGCGGATGCTCTTGCTAATAAGATGCTTTCATCTATAGTAAAAAATATAGGTGACAAGGCTGCAGGTTCTACATATACTAGAGAGTTATACACTGGGGCTGCTGCTTCAAAGAGGTTTGCAGTGAAAGAAGCGGGTGGAGATCCTGCTAAGTTCATGAAAGATTTTGAAGCTGCAATGTCAAGGACATATAAAAGTTTTGATGAGTTTTCAGCCGCTATGAAGGCGATAAACCTTTCAGCATATGATGTAGCTAAAAGTTTAAATAGTATAGAAGTTACTAATGTATACGATACAATTGGGAAGGTACTACAAGGGTCTAAGGGGTTATCTCCTATAACAACATTAGGTGAGAGTCCACAGTTCGAAAGGTCGGTTCGTGGATTTGAAAAAGCTGTTAGTGAAATTGAGGGGTTGATGCCTCTTTTAGAACAGAATCGTCCTCGTCGTGGTTTTCATCAAGAGAGTGTGGTTAATTTAATGTCTAGAACTGCTCCTTTTTATAGTTCAAAAGACAGACTTGATCCTGATGCACAAAAGAAACTTATTAAAGATCTTAATTTAACTGTTAATGAGACTCTTACTAGAATCAAGCAGACAGACCCAACTAAACTTCCTGGTAATTTACAGAGGCTTACTAGTTTAGGTATTCCTGAATCACAGGCTGGTAATATAGAGGAGTACAGACAAGGTGGTACTAGCCAGACTAAGTTTTTGAAATCTTTGCAAGCAACAGGAATTAAATTATATAGCCAAGATTTGACAGCCCAAGCCCCTTTTCAACAGTTCCAACAGGTTGGTAGAAATATTTCTAATATAAGTAATGCCATGGTAGATTTGGCAGGATCTGCAGAACTTCCTAAACTACGTTCTACAAAAGAGCGTGCCATTATTGAGAGTGGTAGATATGGTGAAAAGGGTTACGGTTATAACGTAACGGCAGAGTTACGTAATACTGCAGCTAACTTTGAGGATCAGATTATTATTGCCGGTAAGTTAGCGACTGCACTTACATCCGCTGTAAGTACTTTGGTTAAACCTAGTGCGACTGGCCGTGTTCGTGGTGCTACTACAGAGGATAGAATTTCTGGTACTGGTGTAACAGAACTCAAAGAACAAGAGATTACTAAGGTTGCCAGAGAGTATATGAGTATTTTAGGTGTGCCAGAGGAATATAAGGGGCGTGCAGATAAAGTTCTTATCGAGGACGTAAGGAAGACAGTCTCTGTTGTACGTGGTGAAGATGTAGAGGTACAGCAAGCTAAATTAGCTGAGACGTTTTTGAATTACTTTGGCAGAAAGATAACAACTAGATACGGGTCTAAGGGCGTTAGTGTTACTCCTACTGGACCTACTGAAAACCTTTCTGATATCATATCTAAATATTCTGGAGCAAAGATAAAGTTAGATCCGTCACAAACACTCGGTGCTGCTTTTGTACCTAAGACTATGGGTAAATTAGTTTCAGAGTTGTTTGGAGACAAAGTTTCTCAAGAGTTAAAGACCCAACTTATAGCTTCTGGTAATAAATTCATTATTGACATATTTCAAAAAACAGGTAAAGGTGCTGTTGTTGCAGCTGATGAAGCTAAGAAGACTGCAGGATTATATAAAGAGTTTACTGCTGCTTGGGAAGATGTTTTTAGTAGTAAGGCTCCCAGTGTTGGTACTGGAGGAATAGCACAGATCCGGGGTAAATATCAGGATCGTTTTGGAGACAAAGCTCTAAAAGAAGTTAAACCAATCGATGTACGTATTAGTTCTTATGGTGCAGCTAAACGTGGTCTTCAGACTGAGTTTCTAGAATCTATATTCAGTAATGTAGCTGGTACAGGTAAAGGAGGCGTTACTACTGTAAAGAAACTTGATAAGCCTGCGTATGAGTGGCTTTTAAAGCACGGTGGTTTATCTAAATATTCATCTGCATTGGGGTTTAAGGGGTCAGGTAAGATGGAGGCTCAAATAGCTCCAGAGCTTTACAGTAAGTTTACTGGTAAGCCTGCAGACAAGTTTGCAGAAGCATTAGCTTCGGGGGATGAAAAAGCTGTACTGGCCAAACGTGCTGCTTCTTTAGAGGCTGCTTCTAGTTTTTACTCTGAGCTGATAGATGAGTTTGGTAATAAACGTACCGGTCTTATTGGTGAAAAATTTCTACAGATTGTAGAAGAACCTGGTGAAAATCCAGAATGGCAACGAGGTCAGATTGATAGTGGGATGAAGGGGGCAAGGCTTAATCTTCCAGCATTCTCAGCGTATGCTACTGTGTTTGGTGAGCAGTCTAATTTTATGAAAGAGTTACAAGGTAGTCTCGATGTTAACGCTAAGAAACATTGGGAATACATGAAGGCCCTGCAGACTATTCAGGATGAAGATAGTACCGTTTACAAGAATATTACTAAGGGATTGAAAACTGTGGATATTGGTGATCTTAGATCATTTGATTCGTCTACTGGTGTTTATGGTAAAAAGCATATTACAGATGAAGCTGGTAATCAAGTAATCAATCAGAGAAGTTTTGATGACACAGTTTTAGATCTAAATAAGTTTTCTGAGGCTTTTAAGATTGCAATTCCTACAGGTAAGTATGGTCCGGAAGGAGAGATTAAGAAGCAAGAGTTTTATGTTCCAGGAGCCCCTGCTAGAGGTACATACCCAGAACCGCTACTTGCAGGTGAAAGGGGCATGGACCAGATTACTCGCCGTTTGTCGCATTTTGTAAATATGGCTAAAGAGTTGCAGGAAGTTATGGAGGACCCAGATAAGTCTTTAGATGCAAATGATATTAGAAAAAAGATTCCACCAGTTATAGGAACATGGATTGGTGAGTCTTGGGATATAGCTAAATCTAAGGCTCCAGATGCCGAGGAACAATTGAGCGGTATACTTAACAAAATGTTTTCAGCTATGTCTACTACAAGTGCCCCTAGTTCATCACTAATTAATACTTCTGGTAGGACAGAACAGCAGTTTGCTCAGGATTTCTATAAAGGTCAAATTAACAAAGTATCTCAGGGGCTCAAGACAAAGCCAGAAGCAATGGCAACTACTATATCCACTATGGGGGATTTGTTAGTTGGTAAAAAGAAGGGAACCCATGAACAGTTGGCAGCTCCTACAGGATTAACTCGTGCATTAGATCAGGGTATTGGTGGAGTTTTCGCACAGAAGTTGGGCATAGATGTTGTGCAGGACACTATAGATAAACGTGTATCTGCATTAAATAAAGCTAGAATAGATTATTATAACTCACTTGCTGATGCTGCTACAGGGAAAACTGGAAGTATTAATGAGTTGTTGTTTAGTAGAAAGATTCCTGCTGTCATTGGAAAAGCTGTTACGGCAGTAGTAGATAAGAGAGATGATATTACAAAGTTTGGTAAAGATTTAGTAACCATAGAGTCTAAATATGGTGTTAATCTTGGTGTATCTGCTGATAGTTTAGCAGATATTTCTAAGAAACATTCAGAGGCAGTTGTAAATTACCAGAAAATAGGTGTGCCAGTTTTAAAAGAAACAGAACTTGGAGTACCTACTACTTTTGCCAAGAAGATACCTTTAGATTTTGTTAAGAAGTTTGTTGACACAAAGGATCCAATTATGGGGGTTAAGGAACAGAAGCCTGAAGCTGTTTCTGGTACACTGTACGATCTTCTTAAACATATAGAACAGATTAGAGAAGGGGCTAAAAAAGAGTCTCCTGGAATGCAGGATGTTCTTTCTAAGTATATAGACGATGAGCTTGTGCCGTATGTAGAGAGTATTCGTTACCCGTTTACAGGTACTTCATCCATAGTTCCGTTTAAACCTAAGTTACTGGAAGAAAAAGATTATCAGACAACCGAAGGTACTAAGCTCGCTAGAAATGTTCTAGTAGCCCCAGGTGTACCTGAAGGTTTGGATGAATTGTCGCCTATTTTAAGTAATTTACAAGAACGGCTCAAAGATGAAATTTCTAACAGAGAGAAGTTACAGAAAGCTGGGGTTCCTCAGGAGGAGATAGAAAGAGCTACAGGGCTTATTAGAGATCTTAGTGCTGCTATAGCAGAAGTTATTCCTAAGTACACTTCTCAAGCACAGAAACTTGATTTTGACGGTGATCAGATAGAGCTTCATTCAGCAAGAACAGTATCTGCTAGAAAAGATATAGAATCTCATTTTAAAAGATTTCACACAAGGGATAGTTCTAAAGATCCTTATACTGCTGACGTGTTTAGAACACAATTTTTATCAGAAGCTCCAGTTGCATCTACAGGACAGTACGTACTTGGTGAATCTTCAGCAGCGTTTGAGAAAAAATTTCCAGCTGGTAAAGGATTTGATTTTCTCCAAAGTCCGTTCTTAACAAAAGAACTTGAATACTTATCTTCAGGGGAAGCCCTTAATGTACTTAAGGATAACCCAAATATAGGTAATGTAGAGAACGTTATTAAGGATGTTCTAGTAACACAAAATAAACCTATTGATCAGATTGCGTCCGTAATGGAAACGATAGGTAATGTAGATACATCAGACGCAGACAAAGCTACTCAAAATATAATGGAGGCTATCGGTGCCCATCATGCAGATCTAATGACTGTTATTGAGAAGGGTATTAAAAAGAGGTTGTATGAGGAAAAACTTGGAGACGCCATTGAAGCCCAGTTGTTTAAGGTACATACTGGCCCTGAAGTTGAGTCTTTATATAGAGTTCAAAGGCTTGCAGAGTCGTCTGTAGGTTTTGGAGGCGGTGAAATTGCAGGACGCCCAGATAAGAGTTCTAAGTATTTTCAAAGTCGTTTTCCTTCTAGTTTGAAGTCTATGGGGGGTCGCCCAGAAGAAGAATTTAATACAATGATGAATGAGGTGGTTCGTTTCGGTATTCAGAAAGGTATGGACGTTAAACATGCAGGAGAAAAACCAGTAGCTGGTGAGATGGTTGGTTATCTTACTAGAGGCGTTAAGGGGGCTACAGAGCTGTGGTCAAGAGTACAAGATGAAAATGATAAAACTTTTGGTGATTTAAGAGATTTTGCTGGGGCTAACGAATCCGCGGTAAAAATGAGGCTAGGTGCTTTATCCACATCTGACATTATGTCAGAAGCCAAGAAGGTTATAGACTCTCGTGGTGAAAAAATGGATGTGTCTGGTATGGATAGGGAAGCTTTAATTCAACTAATGGTAGATAAGATAGGTTTCAAGGGGTTTCTTGAGGAGCTTTCTAGATTAATAAAAAAAGAAGCTATTGATGGGTTGATAGCACAGGCGGAGACTTGGTCGTCAGCTAAGAAGAAAGATCCTGGAGGAGGTTTACCTGAGGTTAAAGATAGTATAAAAGACTGGGCAAATCAAGCTGTCCAACAGCAGATGGAACGTGGAGGTATTAATATTCGTCAGGATATTACAGAAGGGAAGCAGCCTTTGTATGGTATGCGTACGTTTTTTTCGTCACCAACAGCTGAGTATGACAAATACAGAGGTAAGTTTGGCGATTTACAAGTACCTGAAGGTGAATTAGAAGGTTTGTCTGAGAAGGATACTAAATCTTACAAATTTAAATATAGAAAAGCAGCGGCTACTGCTTCTAATATTAAACAAGAACTAAGGTCTTTTGCTGGGAGTAAGCAGGGCGGGGCTTACGCTGATATGATTAGAGGTGCTGTTGACGCATTGTATAGCCAACAAGAAGAAGTTGAAAAATATATAACTGCTTTAATGAAAGAAGGTTACAACTCAGAGGCTTCTAAAGGTGTTGCTATAGCAGAGCGTACATTGTCTAGAAGCGGTGTTTCTGATTTTGCTAACTCAGTTCTTAATATGAGAACTGGTATGAAAGATGAGGTCTCTAGGCTTTCTGACCTTGCAGGAGTTCCTGGATTAAGTAATACTGAGATGTTTGGTATTCGTCGTGAATCTTCAGAGAAATTTGCAGATATTAAACACAGTGAACTTAAAGATACAGGAATGTCTGAAGAGGAGGTTAACTCTTCTGTTAAGGATTATGTAGACAGAATGGTAGATAAAGCACAAGCACTTGCACAATTAGACAGAGTAATTGACTCTCTAGTGTCTAAAAAGTTTGAGGGAAGAGTGTTGCAAGATTTATTACCAAGACCAGATAAGGTAAGCCAATATAGTACTTATGATAAGACCCGTGGTGAGGCTTTTACTGCTGCTAGGGAAAAGATGAAGTTTAAGAATGGACGAGCCAGATTAACACAGCCGGCTGCTATGGCTTTTGGTAAAGAAGGAGGCCCTGCAAGTGCTAGTATGATGGGTGGTGCAGGTGGTGTTGTACCAGTCCATCTCGTAGGTACAGATCCAGGAGTTACACTTAATGTTAAGGGGCTTGAAGGGTTGGGTTTAGTAGAAAGAGTTCCTACATCTGTTGATAGAGTTGCAGAAATGGACATCGAACTTCAACAGTTTGCTAAAGATACTAAAGAGTTGGGTGATATACTTAAAAAAACTAAGCCTCCAAGAACTGGTGGTAGGTCTACTAGTTATGAGGATTTTTATTCTCCAAGTAAATTTGCTGGTGGTGGTTTTGCTTATAGTGGAGGAGCAAAAGAGTTTACTGAGGAGGGGCGTCTAAAAGAGCAGGTCGAACGTATAGCTAGAGATATGATTTCAAGAGAGCCATTAGCTCCAGCATCGCAAGCCTTAGCTGACTGGGGTTCTGCTATTCATGCTAAGTTTGAAAAGTCTTTAGAAAAGCAGGGTAATGTGGAGGTTGAAAAGTACGGTGAGTTTGTAGACGGTGTTGGTGGTGTTATTGGTGGATTCGCTGACATTGTTGAGTACGAAGGTACCGAAAAGAAAAAGGTAACCACTGTGGCCGATATTAAAACCGTAGGTGTTGATAAATTTGAAAAGATTCAATCTGCAGTAAAGAAAGCAGGTTCTACTGATTTTACTGAAGTATCTAAACAGTTGGATGATCGCACAGCTTTGCAGTTGGAAGATAATTTTAGTCAGCTTAATGCTTACTTAAAAATATTCGATGAAACTGCTAAAGCTGAAATTAGATTCTATGATAGAGAGGGTCGTGGTGAGAACATAGAGGATTACACTGCAGTATCTTTTGGATTTGATCCAGAAAGATTCCAGAAAGATATGCAGGCTTTAGCTAGTGCTAGAACTATAGTTAAACAAGCAGGAGGCAAGAAGTTCTTACGTACTAACGTAAGAAATCAAGCAGGAGCTGCTAAGCCTGAAGGAGCTTCAACTGAAGAACTTGATAGGGCTATGGAGTTAGCGAAACAAGCATATGAAAGAGAGCGTGGTGGTGGCGGTATTCGTGCTATGGCGTCTGGTATAGGAGCTAGCAAACGCGGTAAAGAGTACGAAAAGGCTAGAAAGGGTACGAAGGCTGCTGCCGAGCAAATGTCGAGAAAGGAAATGTATAAGAATCTTACTCCAAGTGAGTTAGATAAATATCTTGTACCACCTCAAGCAGTAGAGGGAGAAACTGCTGAGGCTTTTTTGACAAACCTTAAGTTATTACACGATCAGTCAAAATTGTATCAAAAGTCTAAGGGTTTAAGTATTGATACTACTGACAAAATGCCGAAGCAGATCAAAGAATCTATTGAGTCCGTTAAAGATTCTGGACCAGATTACCAGTCTTTTATAGACCTTACTGGTAAATTAAAAGAAATGGATCGTCCAGATTTTACCGGTATGGATATGATTAATGTTTGGAAGCTTTATAGAATAGCTGTTGGTGATTGGTTATTTAAGAGAGCTGATGATGCTTATGAAGAGATGCAGGCACTTGAGGCTGCTGGAGATGTTAGGGGATCTAATCAGAAGTATGGTGATTTTACTAATAGGGTGTCTAGAGCCCAAGAGTTTGTAAGACGTAGTGTTGGGAAGCGTACTGATATTTATACCGATGACAAGAGATTTGTGTATCCTTCACTAGCTAAAAAGGCTGGTGTTTATATGAGTCCGTCTCAGGTCATGAAGAAGGCTGGAGAGCCGTTAGGTGACGATCCTAAGCTGATAGAAAGTTTTAGGGGTGTTGTACAGGGTATAAAAAGTGAGACAGGAAAAACGCCTCCTGTGGAAGCTGCTAGAGCTATTTTTGGTGATCTATCAAATATGAACAAGGATTTTGCTAAGATTCTTTCAGACGGTGAAAAATTTAAACGTTTAGGTCCAGAGATATTAGACGCTTGGGATTTTGATAAACTTACCGCAAGAACAACAAGATTAAGAGCTGCCCTACAAGAGATCCTTAGAGATAATAAGGAGATGGATGCTGAGCAAAGGAAGAATGTTGAAAACATAGTCAAGTATCTTAAGAAGGTAGAGGGTATGTATTCACATATGAATTTAGGGGGTGAACAGACTGGTTACGGACAGACAGGTATTGTGCCAGTACCTAAATTTGAGACTCCTGCTAATCAGAGAGCCTTACATGCTAGAAATATTCAATCAACAAGGGAATATTTCAGACGTCCTTCTGAGGAAGGCGGTCCTGACATTGGTGAGCGTTTTAGTTATAGTGAAAAAATAGTTGGTCAGGCAGGCGAAACTATAAAAAATGTTACCCATCATTTTAGTAAATACGGTGAAGAGCTTTTAGCTTCAGGCCAAAAAGTAGGACAGTTTTCAGAGTCACAACAGGACATAATTGAGAAGATGCAAAAAGTTAATGCTACATTTAGTAACGCGGTAAGACGTGTTACTTTGTGGGGAGCAGCTTCTCGTTTAGTATATGGTAGTGTGTCTAACCTTAAATCATCTTTAGACGAACTTACAAACATCGAGATGGGTGTAGCAAGTTTGAGAATGGTTATGAGCCCTCTTGAAACAGATTTCCAGAAAATGACTAAATCTGCTTCTGGACTTGCTAAGCAATACGGTGTTCCTGTAACTGATGTGTTGAAATCAATGAAGGTTTTTGCACAGCAAGGTTTGAAACAGGGCGATGTAATTAGTAGAACTAAAACAGCTACGCTGGCTTCTAACGTTACTACCTTAAATTCTAAGGAAGCTACCGAAGCTTTAACAGCTGCTATGAGGGTCTTCCGTGAGGAGGGTTCACAATCACTGAGATTCTTGGATGCTTGGAGTGAGGTTGAGGCTAAGCACGCTATTACAGCAGATGATATGGCTAATGCTATTAAAAAATCAGCTGCTGCTGCTAAGAGTGCTGGTGTTAATTTTGACCAATTGAATGGTATGGTTGCAGCTGTTGGTGCTGTAACTAGGCAGACTGGTAAGGAAGTTGGTACGTCTTTTAGGTTTATTTTTAGAAGGTTGTTTGCTGAAGAAGGTCCTAAAACACTTGCTAAACTAAAGATTCCAACTTTAACGCCTGAAGGTGAGTTAAGGGGGGCTTTTGATGTATTAGGTGATTTGGCAGGTCAGTGGGATGATTTAACATCAGCCCAGAGAATGAATGTTGCACAATCAATTGGTGGTACTAGACAGTACAATAGTGTACTAGTTTTAATGGATCAGTGGGATGAAGTTCTTAGAGGAATTAGAAATAGTACTAATTCTAAAGGGTCTGCTGAGAGACGTAATGCTGAAATCATGAAAACTTACGGCAAACAGCTTGAGAGGACAAAAGCTGCTGCCACTGAGTTTAAGATGGAAATAGGTAATATAGTTTTACCGACATTCACAGCTGGTGCTAAGTCACTAACGTTTTTATTTGAAGCTTTGACTGCAATACCAACACCGATTAAGGCTGCTTCTGCAGCACTAGCTGCGTTTTTTACATTCGGTGCTAAAGGTATCAATTTATTTGATTCTATTGGTAGCGGTGTAGAGAAGGGGGCTAGTCTTTTTAGTAATTTCGGAAATGAATTCTCGAAGAGCATGAAGATTGCAAAGTATGAAATATTAGGTAAAGCTGACGCTACTACTAATATATTTGGTCTTAAAACTTTAACACCTACTGCTACTAAGACTGCTAATGCTGTAAAACAAAAAGGGTTCCCTCTTACTGAGCAGGGTGAGAAAATGTCAGATTTTCATTCGTCTATAGGTAAGACGATGTCTTTACTACAGGGTTGGGGTAGGGGCTATAATGAAATGATTGGTGGAATGATAGTCGGTACTGGTGCTCTTACAGAAAAGGTTGGGGAAGGTGCACAAGATGTTGGTGCTTTTTTAAGCCTTGCTGCTGGAGGAGCAGATAATGTCGGACTTGAGGGGTTGAAGGACGTACTTCAAGGCGGTGCAGCAAGAAAAGGGCTTAGTGCTGTAGCGATAAAATCAGTTTTGAAAGGTCAAGGTGTTATGAAGGGTGGTGCAAAGCTTTTGGTTAGATTCGCTGCACTAGCCTCAGAAATAGTTGGATCAGCTACATACTTAACTGGACAGGCCGTGGACGCTGTTGGGGAGCAGGTAGGTGCCGGTGGACATAAAATTTTAAAAGATTTTACTACACAGAATACTGGTTTTGTTAAATCAGTTGCACCATTAGCGTTAACTGTTGCTGCTATGGTTCCAGCTATTAAGGCAGCTTCAGAATATTTTGGAAAAATGACAAATAGTGCACAAGGTTTTGAAAAAATCATGGACGGGGCTCGCCGTAAGAATGAATCTCAACTTAAATCAGTTAGAGATATGGTACAAGAATATGAGGCCCTATCAGGCCAAGTTAAAAATGTAGAAAAGGTTAGAGACCCAGAAGTTAAGGCCAGAAGGCAGGAATTGGGTACTTACGAGTCGCCCCTAACCACATTACAGAAGGTACAAGGTAGGGCCGTTGATCTTACAAACCAGATAGCAGACTCTAATCAAAACTTAGTAGTTGGTTATGATGATCTCGGTAATGCTGTTCTTAAGACTGGTAAGAATTTTAAATCTTATCTAAAAGATATAGAGAATTTAGATGTACAAGCTGGTGTAGCTACAGAGTTGGAAATACTTGGTAAGTACTTAGATGATTTGTCTAGTGGAAATAAAACTGAAAAGGTAAAGATGGCTTTTAAAGAATTAGCTGCGGCTTTTCCAGTAATAGGGGATTTGGTAGGTAGACATATTAAAGTTAGTCCTGCACAGCAATTAGAGGTAGCAGCTACAGATCTTAATAAGAGATTAAATTTAAAACAAAAATATCCTCTATCAACTGCTGGGGATGCTGATATTAAGAGGTTACAGGGAGTTCTTGGTAAAGCACGTGATGCATATAAAGACACGTTTTCTGATATGACAAGGGTGTATAGTACTGTTCTTTCTCGTGCAAATCTAAGGGGGCTTAATAAAGGACAGATAGAAGAAGTAGTTGGTTCTCCTGAGCTTAGAAAAGCTTACGAGATGCAGATAAAAATAGATCCAAGATTTAAATTAGTTGAAGGAGTTAAGTGGCAAGATATAATGGGTAAAGAGCTTATTACTGCCCTTAACCCATCTACTGCAGGAAGTTTAGACGTTGTATCTGAGTTTACAAAAGCAAATTTAGAATCGGCCGGTGTAAAACCACGTTCCGGAAAAGCTGCTTCTGGTGATATAGTTATGTTTCATAAAGATATGGCTGATAAATATAATATAGCAGGTGCTCAGGCTATAGTAAAATTGAAAGATACTGATGAGTGGGTAATAGAATATTTCAATACAAGAACTTTAAAGTTAGAAGAGCGTTCGTTGTCAGATGTTGATAATATGGTGGAGAGTATTTTTCCATTACAGAAGGTAAAAGAAGATATAGCTTACCGAATGGACGCATTGAATACGTTTGTTGCTGGAGCTTCTGCTGGGTTGACTGGGTTATCTAAGAAAGATTTTAAACGGGATTTTAATTTAGGCGAACGTTTTTTTGGTGAAATCCCCACTACTACACTTCTTCAGGGCAATAAAGGGTTTCTTCCTGGGTCAGGTTATGGTGAGCTCGAAGGAATGAAGGATTTTAAGGGTGATATTGAAAATTATTTTTTCAAACCAATGGGGGAGTTGCGTAATAAGACCGAACAATTCAAGAAGTTACAGTTAGAGGGTTTAGATGTTAGTGATACTGCTATATCTAAAGGTTTTTACGATGAAATTAATAAACTTTTGGATGTTCTTAAGAATAATCAAGTTGTATTACAATTCAGAGCAGTTTTTGTTGATCTCATGAAAGAGATGTCTACAGGACAGCGTGTACTTAGAGAAGAGCTAGCTATTATGAGACGTCGTGCAGATATCAATGTTACCCCAGGGGGGCTTACTCGTGGTATGCCTATAGGTTTAGAAAATATAGATCTTGGTATTAGAGATGTGAGAGATGTAACCGCAAGACAGAGCTTATTAACTAGAGATCCTAATTCTAGAAAACAGGCAACTCAATTAAGAGCTTTTGAAATAACAACTCAAAGTAATATGGATATGATAGACAAACTTGAGCGTGCTATTGTTCATATCGATGATATATCTTCCGTGGCAGGGGGATTTGGGGCAAGTATGTCTACAGAACAACTACAGAACTATGTTGAAAAGGTGGTCCCTGAAAGAGGGGAAGGTCCATTCTATGAGTTGACACAGATAGATAAGGGGATAGAACAGAATACCTCTAATACAGTGGATAAACTAGATAAGATATTAGAAAATCTAGGAGATCCAGAAGCTGTTGAGAAGAGTTTAACTAGTATATTTGATAATTTAGGGGCTGGTTTAGGTGTAGGTGTGAGTGGAAATGCACTGAAGACAGTAAACGCGTTAGAGCGTGTTTCTAGAGTTAGAAAAAAGGCAGAGGGTAGAGGTGATCAAGACACTGTAATATCTTCAAATAAAGCATTAGATATATTGTCTAAGCAGCTTATAGCTCAAGTAGGTTACAAGAAGGGTATGGAGATGGTAAGTAGTAATACTACTCTCTTTTCTAAACGGTTTACTGGTAGGGAATTTCAACAAAGAGCATTTTCAGGTGTGGATTCTAAGGTGTTTTTGGACAGACTAAAGAAGTATGGTCCAGAAAAGAAAGGTTTTCTTGGGATAGGTAGTCGTCCTCCTATGGAGGAAAGTAAAGCTTTTAAAAATTTTGAGAAGGCTCAGCAGGCTACCGTAAAACAGACAACTTTTTCTAGCAAGAACTTAGCTAGAGTTGGGGCTGTTACTGCAGCACTTTCCAAGATTCAACAGTCTGGAAATAAAAATATAATTAGTAAGATAGACGAACAAATATCAATTATAGATCAACAGGTTACAGATAAAAGACAAGCTGGTGCTGGTGCTGATGAGTTAACTGGGTTAATAAAGAAACGCGAATCTTTAACTCTTAAAAGAGATGAAAAACGTGGTGAGGCTGATTTTTATGGCACTGTTGCGGCAATCAGTGCCACAGGTTTTGCAGCTGTAGAGCTATCAAAAGCGTTTGGTTTAACCGAAAAACAAATTAATGCCTTAGGTGTAGGTGCTGCTGGTACTTACGCAGCAATGGTAATAGCCTCTAAGGTTACTGGTGAACAATTACCAGATAGTGCTAAGAAGTTCGGTGAAGAAATTAAGCGGCTAGGTAAGAAGACAATTCAAGGTGAGAAGCCTGGTTTACGTGATGCTAAAATGCTTAAAAATGCAGGTAAGGAGATGTCTAGAGACTTTGTCGACAGAACTAAAAAAGTGTTTGGTAAAAGTGCCAAAGATATAGGAACAGCTGCTACAAAAGTAGATTCAGAAGAGTTAATAAAGAAATTGGATGCTAGTTTGGGTCGTCGGGCTAAATCCATGAAAGATTACACTTCTCTGGGTCCAGATTTTGCTAAGTACGCCGCTATGATGAGAAGTCAAACTAAAGAAAAGTCTGGTCTTTTGGAGGATGGTAAAGCAACAGATTCAGCGGTTTACAAGGATCTTACAACGCGTCAGAATGCTGAGACTGCCAAGTTTTTACGTGGTTTAGGAAGAGAAGATAAACGCGATGTTTTGTCTAAATACCCTGTTACAGGTAAAGACGACTTGCATAAGTATGTGGCTGAGTCTTTTGGCCCAGAGTTAGAAAAAACTGGTGAGTATATGGTACGTGGTTTAGAGAAAGCAGAAGCACCATCTAAACTGAAACAGGCTATAGTGGCTTATTTGGCAGTCGGGTTGTCTGATTATATGTCTAATAAAACTGCAGATAAGACTGCATTGGCAGAGACAGAAAAGATTATGAAGCGTCAGTCAGAAGCATTAGCTGAGCTCATTAGGAAATACCCAGATGCAGCTGAGATGGCTTTAACTGATTTACAGAAAGAAGTAGGTACTGCTGTAGCTGAGGTATCCGATATTACTACTATTGACAAGTCTATGGTGCAGGATACCAAAAAAGCTAAAGAGTCTATTAAACGCCAGATAGCTGAAATTAGAGATACATATATAGAAGAACAAAAGAAAGCTCTTGATGAGCAAAGGAAAGTTCAGAATAAGTTTGCAGATAGAGAGTCTAGAGAAAGTTTAAAGATTAAACAAGAAACAGCAGCTCGTGACAGAAGGGGTCAAATAGATTCGTTTAACATAAGCCGTCGTTTCTCCCCAACTAACTTACTAAATAAACAATTACAAGGTTTTTCGGGGGAAGTGGAGCTTCCTATAGCTGAAGATCAGATGTCTACCCAGCAAAGGGTATATAATGACTCCGGTAAGAGCTTTAAAGGTGTTATAGATAGTTTTTCTGCCGGTGTGCAACAATTAGAAAGTATGCGTAATAATTTAGAAATGTTAAAACAGGCGGCGAGGGTTGAGGAAGATTTAGTAGATACTACTGACGATGATGATGTAAAAAGAAGGGCTAAAGAACGTCACAAAGATCTTAATGACACTATGACAGACCAGATTGGTGTGATAGGTAAGTTTGCCGAAAAACTTAGGGAGTTTGGTAAGTTAAAGGGATTGTTTGATCAGTTTGCTAGCTCTATGCACCGTCTAAAAGACTCTCTCAAGGAGATTGGTGTTCAAGAAGCTGTAGAAAATATACCAGGTATGCAGCAGTATAAAGGCCGCATGAACAAGTTATTGGGCGGGACAGATCCAGATGCTGTTGTTCCAGTGTCTACTGAAGAGTCTCGTATGAGTAGTAGAGTAGGTATGGATTTACAGCATATGTTGTCAACTAAATATGAAGTGATGAGGGCACAGTTACTTGATCAGTTAAGAACTGCTTCACCAGACGAAGCTAGTAAACTTAGAAGACAGCTTTCTGATTTACCAGAGCAACGTGTAAGAGATATACAGGCGTTTAAACAACGTGAGGAAGATGACAAGTTACGAAGAGGATTACAACCTTATGAGAAACAGGTCACAGAGCTTGGACGTGTTAAAGCGTCTCCTTTTATAAGTGGTAAGCAGGTTATGGCTGCAGGACATATGCAGCAAGAATTAGTCGATATTCTAAATAATGCGGCAAAAAGGATAACCATTGAACAAGCTCGTAAGGAGCTTAAAGCAAACAAAGGAAGTCTTACTAGAAAGGAGTACAAAGCAGAACAAAGTAAAATAGACGAACTTGAGAAACAGGGTACACCACTAACTTACAGGGGAATTAGACCTTGGGACCAGAAAAAAGTACGTAATATGTCAGTAGAGATCCAAGAAGCTATGAAGAAGGCAATGATGGGTTCAAAAGATGGATTAGAAGCACAGCTTATTTATGATCCGATAGTTTCAGCTATTACCGATACAAACGCTATTCTAACAATGATAGCTGAAAAAGAGTTTGGTATTGATTACGATAAGAGTTTTATTGGTGATATGCAGGATAGAGCGTCTAAGATTGGAACAAGGGGAACTGATAAAGTAAAACAGTTCATGGAGGTTTTAAATCCTACAGACATAAGGAACCCATTTGAAATAGCTGGTGATGCTATTACTAGGTTTGTAGACAGGCTTGGCGGTTTCGAACCAGAACGTAAGCCTTTCGAGAAAAAAGCTGCCGGAGGAAGGGTGTTTGGTCCAGGAGGACCGAAAGAAGATAAGGTGCCGGCCTGGTTAAGCCCAGGTGAGTATGTAATTAGGGCTAATTCAGCACAGAAATTAGGTCCTCAAGTACTTGATTACATGAATTCTAGTGGCAATGTACCGTCATCTATACCAACATTTAGTAATGGTGGTAATGTGTCGTCATCTGTACCAGTATTCAGTAATGGGGGTAAAGTGTCTTCAATTTCTGACGATATGCAGAATTTTGTTAGTTATCTAGAATCAGAAAGATTGGCATTATCGGACAAAGATATGACACCTGGAAGCTTGATGAAGCAAGCTGGTCTTGCTACTACAGAGTTGGTTACTAGATTACTTAAATCTCCTGTTGATTTTGGAGCTATGACAGAAAAAATGGCAGGGTTTGCTGGTAGTGAAGGTTTTGGTGCTACTTTAGATGTTGGAAAGCAAGTGGGTAGTAATTTAATTGATCTCGTAAAAGGAGGTATTACCTCAGAGCAAGTAGCTAAAGTTACTGGTGGTATGAAGGAAGGTATTAGTAAAGGCGGTATGGGTATAACAACAGCTATACTTGAGACTTTGCTTGGAGGTACTGCGGTAGTTAAGAAGTTGGCACCACCTACTGATTCACTTAAGGGACAGCTTAAGCTGTTAGCCAAAGATGTTGATCCTATAGTATCGGAACAAGCTAAAGACGCTCTTAGTTCTCAAGCGGTTAAAGAACTTTCAAAAAGTAAATCCTTTAAAAAAGATTTTAAATATTTGGCCGGTGGTAATGAAGCTTTAGTATTCAAGCGTGGAGATAAAGCAGTCAGACTAGGCGGACTTAGTAGCCCAACAGCGTTGGAAAAAGTAAGGAAAGGTAATATATTTAGTATTGCTGATGAGCTTACAGATGAAGAATTGTTGGCTAAAATTGGACAGCATTTAACTAAACGAGAGCTAAATGAAATCGGTTCAGCTAATAAGTTTCTAGCCCATGGTAAATTTAAAGATAAGGACATTTCAATCTCTACGTTACTTGACACAGAAAAAGTTAAAAGTTTAGATCCTGTATTAGGTATTAGAGGCATGTTAGAAAAGCAGGGGGCTGTTCCTGGTAATTATGGGCAAACTTACTTTAGTAGGGGTAAGTCTGGTCAGTTTTACCAAATTGGTGATCTACATCCTGGAAATTTTGGTTTCGATAAGAAAGGTAAGCTTTCAGGAATAGATCCGGGTATGTATAAAAAAACTGATTTGGATAAACTTCCATACGATGCACAAGATGCTTTTTTTAAAAAGAACCAAGATCCTACATTGTTTGATTTGAAAGGTAAAGTACTAAAAAAAGCTGAAGGTGGTATAGTAGAAAATTGGCTTAAAACTGCAAAAGAGCATTGGTTTGGTAAAAAAGAAGAAACAGAAGATGATGAAAAACTTCTTAGAAGAATAACTGAAGATAGAGGTATATCTTTTGATGAGGGTGCAGGAGGTTCTTACTTTGAGACCGGTAAACAAAAGAGGAAACGTTATGATGAGATGTTGGGTTATGCTTCTGGTGGTAGGGTTGGAGTAGATGTGGACGAACGAGGAAGACCTATACATTATTACACTGCTGATGCTTCAGGGTATGCTAGACACGATAGCAAAGAAGATTTTGATGCTGCTGTTAATAGAAGAAAAGAAGGGAATGCCACACAAAACGGTAGTACTGTTCAATCTAATCCTAGTGGTTTAACACAAGCTGAAATTACACAAAGAATTGAAGAGGCATATGGGCCTGCCAATGAAAGGGTTACAGAAAGATTGTTTCCTGAAATAGAAAAAAAGTCTCGTCCGGAAAATATTTTTGCGGATACTCCTAAGCAGTTAGATGCCAGTAGTTTAAACTACAATAACGCAATGAAGTATATTGAAAATGTGTATAAGCGTATTAGTGGTGGAGTTACAAACAGTTCATCACTTAAAACCAAAACACAAATAAATCTAGAGGAGAGTTTGACTACTAATGGTATATTTAACAAAGTTAGTGCGTCTTCTCGTGCTTCAGAATTCGCCGAGGTTATGCAGAACATTGAAGCTGCGTATGGGCCTATTAATGATGCGGCTACAAAAAGACTGTTTTCTGTAGACATACCGTCTTTCGATTCATACGATCAACTCAGTAGTGGGCTTGAAACAACAGGACAATACACTAGAAATGTAGTAAACGCTGTCGTACACCCATTTGAAGCTTCTAAAAAAGCTGCTAAAGCTTCTTACGGAGTAGGTTCGAAGTGGGCTGAGAAAGCTTACGGAGTTGGTTCAAAGATAGCGGTGCCAACTTACGGAGTTAGTAAAGACATAATAGGGACTGGCAAAGAGATGATTACAAACCCATTAGAAGCTTTGAAGACTTCTGTTAAAGCTGGTTACGGAGTAGCTGCGAAGGGTACTAAAGCTGGTTACGTAGTCGCTGCGAAGGGTACTAAAGCTTCTTACGGAGTAGGTTCGAAGTGGGCTGAGAAAGCTTACGGAGTTGGTTCAAAGATAGCGGTGCCAACTTACGGAGTTAGTAAAGACATAATAGGGACTGGCAAAGAGATGATTACAAA